>Ga0209550_10000407_pt1 | contig 39554 bp, 37 predicted proteins | sample LauGreSuBDMM15SN_2_FD_187567 | JGI IMG/M metagenome (GOLD analysis project Ga0209550, IMG submission 187567) | Freshwater lake microbial communities from Lake Michigan, USA - Su13.BD.MM15.SN (SPAdes) (version 5) | ecosystem: Environmental > Aquatic > Freshwater > Lake | place: Lake Michigan...
CAATTAGGTTTATAGCTGGTAGCTGTGAAATAATTTTTTGATACAGTTCAATAGAAGGGCCTTCCAATTTACCGTCTTTGCTAACATCAGTGCAAAATACCGATGAAATACCTAGTTCTGAATACTTTTCAAGAAATGGAATTAAAGACACTGATGACTTTTCTGTCCACCCACTTACCATAATCAACTCATCCCTCACATCTGCACCCAGGAAAAAACGTTCTGATCCGAATTCAAGAATCCAATTGCAAAATTCAGCTGGGTTTTTAACAGCAATGCTTCCAACAGTTACATAAGAAATTCCGAGGTCTATGATGCGACAGACCTCATCCATTGTTTTGACACCACCGCCAAAATCAACAATCAGTTTAGTTTGGGAGGAAATTTCTTCAGCCACTTTCCAATTTTGAACAGCTCCTTTTTTAGCACCATCTAAATCCACCAAATGCAAGCGTTCGATACCATTGGCCTCATACATTTTGGCAAGTTCCAATGGCGAGGAAGTATATTCTGTCATGCGTGCATAATCACCCTCAGTGAGTCTTACACACTTACCGTTGATGATATCTATGGCAGGAATGATCTGCATATATTTTTAGAGATTTATAAAATTTTGAATGATTTTTTCACCAACAAGGGCACTTTTTTCGGGATGAAATTGTACCCCATAAAAATTATCCCGGTGCAAAGCAGCGCTGTATGGCAAACAATAATCGGTCGTTGCTATTGTATGTTCTCCTGCGTCAGCGAAAAAGCTGTGTACAAAATAGCAATGGCTTCCTTCGGGAACATCATTGAATAATTCCGTTTTCAAGTTGGTGATGTTGTTCCAACCTATTTGTGGGATTTTCATTAGTGGATCCGTTGATTTAAAAAAGCTAACCTTTTCTTTAAACAATCCTAGGCATTGGGTATCATTCTCTTCAGAATAAGAGCACATGAGCTGCATCCCCAAACATATACCCAGAAAGGGTTGTGTAGCTTGTAATATAACTTTGTCGAGTTCTTTATTACGAAGATACTGCATGGCAGAACTGGCCTCACCCACACCAGGAAAAATAATTTTATCTGCCGTTAATATTTCCTCAGCATCATCGGAAATAACAGGTTCTATACCCAAGCGTTGCAAAGCATATTGCAGCGACCTGATATTACCTGCATTGTATTTGATCATCACTAATTTCATATCAATAGATTAATTAAGCACTCCTTGAATGAAATCAGCAGTCGTTAGTTTGATGTTTTTTGATGTTGAAAGTGCTTGTATAAAAGCGGATCCTATAATGGCGCCGTTTGAATGAGCTTGAACAGAATCAAATGTTGCTTTATCGCGTATCCCAAATCCAACAAGTATTGGATTTTTTAGTTGATATGATTGAAGTCTTACTAGATACTCGGTGATATCATTGAATTTTTTATCCTTTCCTGTGGTGGATGATGAAGAAACTGCATACAAAAATCCTGAGCTGAGGTTATCTAATTTTTTAACCCGCTCTTCGCTGGTTTCTGGGGTAACAAGGAAAACAAAATCTAAATTATACTTGGCAACAATTGCTCCATACATTTTTTCAAACTCAAAAGGCGGTAAATCGGGTAAAATCAACCCATCAATCCCAACAAGTGATGCATCCGAACAAAATTTTTCAAATCCATATTGCATAACGGTATTCATGTATCCCATCAACACCACGGGTACATGAATTTTATCCCGCATTGATGCCAATTGTTCAAATAATTTTTTGATAGTCATACCATTTTGTAAAGCGGCAAGGCTACTTTCTTGAATCACTGGGCCATCCGCTAGCGGATCGCTGTATGGCATTCCGAGCTCTATCAGGTCTACCCCATTTTCTTGCAACGCTTCCATCAATATTGAAGTATCCTCCAAATTTGGAAAGCCTGCAGTGAAGTAAACATTTAATATACGTTTGTTTTTTTTCTCAAAAAGTTCTTTAATCCTGCTCATTTTTTTCTTATTGATTTTCCATGGCCGTCATGTAAGTAGCAAGGTCTTTATCTCCTCTTCCACTCAAACAAATCACGGATGTATCATTGATTGAAAGTTCTAGTTCTTCTAAAACCGCGAATGCATGTGCCGTTTCTAAAGCGGGTATAATGCCTTCGAGCCTTGATATCTCAAAAGCCCATTCCATGGCTTGTTCATCAGTGGCACTCATAAAACGTGCGCGTCCTGATGTATATAAATTGGCATGCATTGGACCGATACCTGGATAATCCAACCCAGCAGAGATGCTGTGTGGCTCTACTACTTGACCATCTGCTGTTTGCATCACAATGCTTTTGCTGCCGTGCAAAACTCCGGGTACGCCAAGTTGTGTGGTGGCGGCACTCATGCCACTGTGTACGCCGTGACCAGCTGCTTCAACGGCAATAATTTCAACGGTGGGTTCATCAAGAAAATGATAAAAAGCACCAGCAGCGTTGCTACCTCCACCAACACAAGCGATAACGCGTGTTGGAAGTTCTGATCCAGTTTTTTCTTTGAGTTGAGCCCTGGTCTCTTGACTGATAATCGATTGAAAACGTGCAACCATATCTGGGTATGGATGCGGCCCTACAACAGAACCGATGATGTAATGAGTATCATGGGGATGATTGATCCAATCGCGAATGGCTTCATTGGTTGCGTCTTTCAGTGTTTTGCTGCCACTTGTTGCGGGAATAACGGTTGCTCCGAGCATTTTCATTCTTGCCACATTGGGAGCCTGACGAACTATGTCTTTTTCACCCATGTAAACAATGCATTCCAACCCCTTCAACGCACAAACGGTAGCAGTTGCAACACCATGTTGTCCAGCGCCCGTTTCAGCGATGATTCGTTTTTTCCCAAGACGTTTAGCCAAAATAATTTGACCAATGGTGTTATTTATTTTGTGGGCACCGGTGTGACAAAGATCTTCTCTTTTTAGATAGATGGTTGATTTAAATCTTTCACTTAAACGTTCAGCAAGAAACAAAGGAGTCGGTCTGCCCACATAATCTCTGAGCAGATATTGGTATTCTTGCTGAAAAACAGGATCTTGGTAAATTGAAAGATATTGAGAGCGGAGCTCTTCAACATTTTGATGCAACATTTCGGGGATGTAAGCACCACCAAAATCTCCGAAATACCCTTGTTCATCTGGCTTTGAAAATAATTTAACCATTTAATTTATTTTTTTAATTTCTTCAGCGAATCTTTTAACCATTTGCATGTCTTTTATTCCTGGTGATATTTCGAATTTGCTGTTGACATCTAGTGCAAATAAGTTCCTTTGTTCTTCACAAAATTCCTTTATTTTACCAATGTCATCAATACCAATTCCTCCACTCAGAAAATAGGGCTTTTGGATTTTGGTAGAAGATATATGATTCCAATCAAATTGTTCTCCTGTGCCGCCAAAATTCTTTCCCAACGTATCAAAAAGAAAAAGATCTGTTTCTTTAGTATAAGGAAACACTTTATATGCAGTATTGTTTTCAGTTCCAATGCGAAAAGCTTTTATTGTATTGATGTGACTACTTATTTGTTCGCAGAACCGAGGCGATTCATCTCCATGAAGTTGAACCATGTCTAATTTCCAGTCATCAACAATTTTGAGGATATTTTCAGCCGATTCATTGACGAAAACGCCAATTTTATTGATCTTAACCCGCTCTTTTTTTATCTTACTTGGCGATAGTCCCCCGTTTAAAGCATACCGTGGAGATGGTTTATAAAAAATCAAACCGGCGAAGTCAATCCCCAGCTCTTCCAACTCCTTGAGTTGATCAATCTTCGTCATGCCACAAACTTTAAGTCTCATCAATTTCTTTTAAATCTGATTCATAAATGCGGTGATGGCCAAAACAGGATCTTGTTCTTTCATAAAATTTTCACCTATTAAAAAACCTTTGTAACCATTGGCCTTGAACAACTTGATTAAAGATGGATCATCAATACCGCTCTCGGCAATTTTCAACTTCCCCGAAGGGATTTTTTCTGCCATTCTTAAACTGCGTTCAATATTTACGTCAAATGTTTTTAGGCTTCTGTTGTTGATTCCCACAAAATCTACTGCGTCGCAAATGTGCTCAAGTTCCTCATCATCATGAAGTTCAAGTAGAACCTCCAAGCCTAATGATTTTGCCAATACAGCTAAGGAAGAAACTTCAACTGGGGTTAGACAAGCGGCAATTAATAGAATTAGATCAGCTCCAATAGCTTTTGCCTCATGGATTTGATATGGGTCGATGATGAACTCTTTTCTTAAAATAGGAATATTGATGGACGACCTTACTGAAATTAAATCTGCATCATTTCCAGAAAAAAATACCTCATCAGTAAGCATTGAAATAGCTGCTGCTCCAGCTTTTTCATAACCTATGGCAACATCCAGTGGAGACACACGGTCGTTTATAATTCCTTTTGAGGGAGATTTTCTTTTGAATTCTGCGATGATTCCTGTCGAATTTTCATCCAACAATCTTTCTACCAATGAAATGGGCTTCCGGTTATAAAATCCAGATTGACTAAGTGTTAGCAAGGACTTTTGTTCCTTGCGGTGAGCCACTTCCAATTTTTTATTTTCTATAATTTTATCTAATATATTCATTGTGATATTTATTGTATTGACAACAGTTTTTGTAAAGTGTTGTTTGCTTTTCCGCTAACCAAACTCTCCTCTGCAGCATTGAATGCCGTGTCATAATCCGCATACTTTCCTGTCATGTGCAAGGCCATGGCGGCATTTGCAGTAACAACCGCATTTTGTGCTTCACTCCCCTCTCCTTTTAAGATCTTCAAAAAAATTGAGGCCGCTTCTTCTACAGAATCCCCTCCATAAATCTCTTTGGGGTCGATTGAACGCTTGGCCATTTGGAAGGGCGACATTACTTTTTCACCTTTTTCGGTGATTATTTTTGCATCGGAAGTGAGTGAAATTTCGTCATAACCATCAAGCGAGTTGATGATCATGAATTTTTTTCCAAAACTTTGCAGTAAGTAATTGTAAATCCTGGCCATTTCGAGGTTGTAAACACCAACGAGCTGATAAGTTGGACTAGCAGGGTTTACCATTGGGCCGAGCATGTTAAAAAAAGTTCTAACGCGCAGGTTTTTTCGGATGGGAGCCACAATTTTTAAGGCAGGATGAAAAATTGGAGCATGCAAAAAACACATATTGGTTTCATCAATTTCCTTTCTCAAGGTATTTTGATCGTTCTTGAATTTATACCCTATAAAATCCATCAGGTTGGATGCGCCACTGATAGAACTGGCGCCATAGCTTCCGTGTTTGGCTACTGGCTGACCTGCACCTGCAACAATAAAGCATGACAACGTTGAAATGTTGAATGTATTTTTTCCATCTCCTCCAGTTCCTACGATGTCCATTACTGGCCTATCTTCCATATCGACAGGAATGCACAAATCAAGCAGCGCATCTCTAAATCCCAACAATTCTGGCATGGTGATGCTGCGCATTAGGTAAACAGTCATGAATGCACTAAGCTCATGCTCATTGAAAGCGCCATTGCCTATATCAATCAATACCTGCTTTGCTTCCAAGCGAGTCAGGTTTTTATATTCGAACAAGTGGTTAAGTATTTTTTTCATGAAATTGATTTTAAAGTCGAGGAGTTTGTAGCCAGTTTCTAATCATACTTTCACCATTGGGGGTTAAAACGCTTTCAGGATGGAATTGTACACCTTGCACATCAAATATTTTATGGCGAAGAGACATAATAAGCTGATTTTCTTCTCGTGATGTTATTTCAAGTTCTTCCGGAAAACCTTCATCTTTAACAACCCAGCTGTGGTATCTTCCCACCGTTTGAGTTTGATCCAAATTAGTAAACCAATCGTTTTGAAAAGATGAATTTTCCAAATCTTTTACCATGGTTATGGGCGAGGCAATTCCATGATAAACTTTCGTTAAGTTTGATAGCTTACCTCCAAAAGCCTCCCCTATGGCTTGGTGACCGAGACAAACGCCGAAGATGGAATGTATTGGTGCATATTTTCTAATGAGAGGCAAGAGGATGCCAGCTTCCTCTGGAATGCCCGGACCCGGAGAAAGAAGAATTTTTTCATATTGTCCTACATCATCCAAAGAGATTTCATCATTTCTAAACACATCTACTTTTTGATTGAGGATATGTTCAATCATGTGAACAAGGTTGTACGTAAAAGAGTCGTAATTATCAAAAACAAGTATTTTTTTCACTGCTTTTCTTTATAGTATTTAGGATAATGGTGCATTTAATTCCGATGCATATAGAATGGCTTTTTTAAGTGCGCCAAGTTTGTTGTTAACCTCTTGGAGTTCGCTTTCAGGAACACTAGAAGCTACAATACCAGCACCTGCTTGGTAGAACAATTGATTATCCCGGCATAAAAAGCTCCTGATCATGATTGCCTGGTTGCAGGAGCCATCAAATCCGATAACACCAATTGCGCCACCATAGAAAGACCTTGGAGTTTTCTCGTATTTATCAATAAGTTCCATTGCTTTAAATTTCGGTGCCCCGCTCAAAGTGCCAGCCGGAAAAGTTTTGGCCATTAATACAAAAGGGTTTGCACCTTTTTTTACATTGGCAACAACTTCACTTACTAAATGAATAACATGAGAAAAATATTTTACTTGACGGTATTGTGAAACATGAACATGATCACAAACCTTGCTGAGGTCATTTCGAGCTAGGTCAACCAACATAACATGTTCTGCATTTTCTTTGGGGTCTTGAAGCAAACGCTCAGCTTCCAATTTATCAAGCCGCTCGTCACCACTGCGTTTAAACGTTCCTGCAATAGGATGTACAGTGGCCCTGCCGTTGGCGATGATGAGTTGACTTTCTGGGGAGGAACCCATTAATTTGTATTCACCGTAATCAAAAAAGAATAAATACGGTGATGGATTGATCATTCTAAGGGCACGATAAACATTGAATTCGTCGCCTTTGAATGACTGCTGAAACCGCCTACTCAAAACAATCTGAAAAACATCACCACGAAAACAATGTGAAATGCCTTTTTTCACCATTTCAATATATTCATCATCAGATAAATTGGATTTCTCAGCACCGGTAACTTCAAAAGGAAACTGAGGAATATCCCTGCTGCATATTATATTTTTGATGCTCAATTTGTCGCCATGAAGTCCAGCAAAATGATTTTCCAATAAATACAATTCATCCCTGAAATGATCAATAGCAATTACGTATTGATACAACCTATACCGCATCAATGGGATAGCGTTTTTAACTGGCAATTTATTGCTATCGTTAACAACAACATTATCATACTCTTTCTGTTCAAACTGAATTCTTTCAAAGAAAGGAATAGCATCGTAAGTTGTGTATCCAAAGAGGCCTTGAGCCAATTTCAATTCTTTAGAAGTTTGTTTAATTTCAAATCCCTGCATGTATTCCCATATCAAATCAGGCACAGACATATCCTTATTCATATCAACCTGAACGGCATCCATCCCAGGGTATTTTAATTCTACCCGATTGGATGAGCTAATTTCAATTCCGCCAACAGCGTTGATGGCTATAAAAGAGAAACTATTTTCAGTACTGCTGCTGTTGGTGCTTTCGAGGAGGATGGTATCTCTGAAACGATCTCTTAACCTAAGATAGATGCTAACAGGTGTAAAAAGATCTGCAGCCATTTTTACAATGGTAGTATCAAGCGTAGATTTAACTATTTTTTCCATTCTGCTCATTTAAGTTAATCAAAAAAAAAGCCCCGAAAGTTCGGGGCTTTACTTATGTATGCAAATAACATAGGCACTACCCAAAAAAAGTGTAATAATGCCAACCATTATTTGAAATAATATTTTTATTCATCTATTCAAAATTGCATAAAATTTATCGGAAATCCAAAAAAAAGAAATGAAACGGTGATTATTTTAAATATCGTTTTATTTCACGGTCTGACTCTCTTTGTTTGATGGCATCTCTTTTGTCATGTACTTTCTTCCCTTTTCCTAGTCCAATTTGAATTTTTGCGTAACCGTTCTCATTGAAATAAATCCTCAGCGGGATTATTGTAAAACCTTTTTCTTTAATTTTTTGGGCTATTTTCAGGAGTTCTTTTTTGTTAAGCAATAATTTTCTTTCCCTTAAAGGATTGTGATTAGCATAACTACCAAACTTATAGGGTGATATATGAAGCCCTTTGATGTACAGTGCCCCCTTATCTAACAAGCAATAGCTATCATTGAAACTAGCACTTCCATCTCTTAAAGCTTTAACCTCAGTACCAGTTAATATCATGCCAGCATCGTATTTATCTTCGATGAAATATTCAAAGCCGGCAGATTTGTTTTTAATGTCCATGTTAAATTGTTACCCATAATTTGTGGGGATTGCTAATTAGTTGGCAAACAAAGAGAGAAGTACAGAAATTTTTTCTTTAAGTTGTTTTCTACCAACAATCATATCAAGAAATCCATGATCAATGAGGAATTCTGAAGTTTGAAAGCCTTCAGGAAGGTCTCTTTTAATGGTTTCTTTGATTACGCGTGGACCGGCAAATCCTATCATAGCACCTGGTTCTCCGATATTTACATCTCCGACCATGGCAAAGGAGGCTGTTGTTCCACCATAGGTAGGATCTGTACAAAGTGAAATAAAAGGTATTTTAGCAACAGATAGCCTGCTTATTTTTCCAAGTGTTTTGGGCAATTGCATCAATGAAAATGCACTTTCCATCATGCGGGCGCCACCACTTTTGCTGATAATCATCAAAGGTGTTTTGTGTTGGAGGCAGTAATCTGCAGAGCGGGCGATTTTTTCACCCATAACGCTGCCTAAAGAGCCACCAATGAAATTGAAATCCATGCAACAAATCACCAAACTGCTTCCACCTACATTGCCTACTGCTGCCGTAATTGAATCATGCAATCCTGTTTTGCTATATGCTTCAACAAGCCTTTTTTTATAGGGTTTAAGGTCATTAAATCCTAAGAAATCAACAGAACGTACATCAGCAAAGAGTTCAGTAAACTCTTGGTTGTCAAAGAAAATATCAAAATATTCTGCACTGCCGATGCGGTGATGGTAACTACATTTTGGACAAACAGAAAGATTTTCTTTTAACTCGATAGTGGTGCAAGTATATTTACAGGATGGGCACTGCGTCCATAAGCCATCTGGTGTTTCTTTCTTTTCAGACGTAGAAGTATTGATACCTTTTTTTCTTCTCTTGAACCAACTGTTTGAGGTAGATTCCTGCTCTGGAATTGAACCGGAAAGTTGTGCGTTATAATCTTCTTCGTGTTTTAAAGACATTTGAAGGAATTTTTTTTTGTCCGTTATTTCTTGGTTCATTAGTCCGAACCTTTCTAATGTACTGAGTACAAATATATATTTTAAATAGCACTTTTTTCACATGTCAAAATATAGCTGATTTCCATCACGCTAAAACAATTGAGTCTGCTTGGTATTCCCATCAGTTCCAACCCATTCTATTTCCGTTGTTTTGGTATAATCTGTGAGTTTATTTCCAATAGCTCGCCAACCCATCAATTCAACAAAATCAGAAATTTTAATCTTTGTTTCCTTTATTTGAGCTCCTTTACCAGAGCGAATGATTAAGATTGGACTATCCTCCAAGGAAATGGCCTCTACATAATTACCAGGAGTCTCCTTGATAAAATAAAATTTATTGTTCAGCGTGGTTGTTTCTATTCTAAATCTTTTCACGTTAAACTGATTCTTTTCACTGTCGAGGTATGCCGCTGTGATTATTTTATTTGCATAAAACTTCTCAATGGTAATAAGTTTATCTACATCAAAACGCTGGGTAAGGTCCGTTCCAACAAGTTCATAAAATCCATCTTTGTAAATTGACAAAAGCAAATCATCAGGTTGAAAACTGCCCAAATAAACGCCTTTTTGATCAGCATTTAGCCTACCAAAATTATCATCAAACCAAAGCTCCCTTCCACCCAAGGTTGACTTCCCTGCTTCTTTAAGTTTTATATTTTTTACAGGATATTTTGTTACTTGGTTTCCGATCGAACTGCGTCCTTTGATGTCTAAGGTTTCAAAATAAAAATCAATTTGTTTGTTCCTTGCAGAGCAGTTTGGACTTAAATTGATGGCTACCACTTCAGCTTCTCCATTGGGGTTGATGCTGAAATAGTTGATTTTAGATTTATCAGTTCCTTTAGTGAGGTCATATTCTTTGTCGCGCGTAACACCCGTAACATTGAATCGTTTTGCGTAAACGACTCCTGTTGCGCCATCGGTATAAACCATGTTATACGTCATCCTTTCATCAGTCTTTTGAAAAATTGCTGCATAGATGATATCTTTTCCTATATAGGCTTTATCATCTACCTTAACCACTTTCATGATGCCACGCCTTGTGAAAACAATTACATCATCTAATGTAGAGCATTCAGTTACGAACTCATCTTTTTTAAGGCTTGTTCCAACAAAACCTTCTGTTCTGTTTACATAGAGCCTGGCATTTGCAATCGCAACTTGCCTTGCTTGTATTACATCAAAAGTTTTGATTTCAGTTTTTCGCTCTCTTCCTTTGCTGTATTTCTGAAGTAATCCTTGATAATAAGAAATCGCATAATCGTTTAAATTCGCAAGAAAGTTTTTCGTTTGATCAATTTCGTCATCAATCCCTTTGATTTGCTGATTTAATTCATCGATATCAAGCTTATAGATTCTTCTAACAGGTTTTTCGGTTAGTTTAACAATGTCTTCCCGAAGTATTTCACGTTTGAATAATTTTTTAAATGGATTAAAAGCTTTGTGAATAGCGCCTAAAACGGTTTCCCAATCTTCATGCTTTTTTTCTAGCTCCTTGTATATTTTTTCTTCGAAGAAGATTTTTTCAAGTGAAGTAAAATGCCATTTTTCTTCTAACTCAGATAATTTAATTTCCAGTTCTTTTTTAAGAAGTTCTTTGGTATTGTCAGCTGAAATTTGAAGCAAATCTGTTGCAGAAAGGAACAAAGGTTTGTTGTTAACAATAACGCATGCATTAGGGGCAATGCTTACTTCGCAATCTGTAAAAGCATAGAGTGCATCAATGGTGATATCTGATGAAATACCTGGTGCAAGCTCTACCATAATTTCCACATCAGCAGCCGTATTGTCTGTCACCTTTTTAATCTTAATCTTTCCTTGGTCATTCGCTTTTACGATTGATTCCATTATTTGGGTTGTGGTAACACCATAAGGAACATCACGTATTACAATTGACTTTTTATCGTTCTCAAAAATATGGGCCCTACAGCGAATCCTGCCCCCTCTCTTGCCATCATTGTAATTGGTGGCATCGATCATGCCCCCTGTTTGAAAATCAGGAAAAAGCTCAAAATTCTTGCCTTTCAAATACTTTATAGATGCATCAATCAGTTCAATGAAGTTATGGGGCAATATTTTTGTTGAGAGACCAACAGCAATACCTTCAGCACCTTGTGCCAAAAGCAATGGAAATTTCATGGGTAGACTAATGGGCTCCCTTTTTCTTCCATCATAACTCAACTGCCAATCGGTTGTTTTGGCATTGAATGCCACTTCCAAGGCAAATTTACTCAATCGAGCTTCAATGTACCTTGGAGCGGCAGCATCGTCGCCTGTACGTATATCACCCCAATTGCCCTGTGTTTCAACCAATAAATCTTTTTGTCCAAGATTAACAAGTGCATCTTGAATACTGGCATCACCGTGTGGATGGTATTGCATGGTTTGTCCGATGATGTTTGCCGCCTTATTCAAACGTCCATCATCCATTTCCTTCATGGCATGAAGGATACGGCGGTTAACAGGTTTTACGCCATCAGTTATAGCTGGCACAGCCCTTTCCAGGATTACATAAGAAGCATAATCAAGGAACCATGATTTATATTGGTTTGAAACTCCAGAATCGCTATCGCTTTCTACATTAAATTTTGATTTTGCCATGAGATACTTTTTTATGCTAAGGCCTAAGCGGCAGAATTTTTTCTAATTTCAAAATCTTTCATTGACTTCTGCTCACCCAGAACTTCGTAAGATTCATCTTGTAAAATATATTTCAGTCTCCAAAGAAGAAAAGCATCACCTGTTGTTTCTTTGTTTTTTGAAAGAAACTGATTTATTATTTTGTGTGCTTTTTGGTACTCATGCGTGATGTATTGAATCAATCCTGCATCATAAAAATCAATTTCTTTTTGAATCAATTTTTTTCCACCCTCTAGCAAACGTATTAATTTAGCTTCAGTGCAAATTTTATTCCATTCATCTGCATCAACTTCAAATTCACTGCTAGAAATTGTACGGGCCAATTTCTTGGCTTTGATAAATTCGCGGGGCAGAATTTGACTGAGCCAATTGGGATAAAAAATATTTCCCTTTTCATTGATGAAAGGAAGGTTATTCAAATAAAGAATATATACCCTACCCTGATATGCTTGAAGCTGACTCATCAACCAATAATAGCCACAAACATCATGCTTATTTTGGGCTGCCCAAATCCACAGCACCTCATTTTTATCTTCGTCAAGCTTCTCTTTAATTGTTTCAACAGCGAGTCCATCATTCACCTTACCCTCAGCAATCAAGTTGTTATAATCACCACCTAAGAGCACAGCATGCCACCAATCAAGACGATTGGCAGAACCTTCTGCTGTGTAAATATCATTTAGTGGACCGACTGCATAATCATCTCTTATAATAATTATTTCACCAAACAATGAATCATCAAGTGCTATTGCTTTGGACATTACGTCAATATCAGGCTCATTAAACACCACATGCATCATGATTACACAATTTAATTTTTTTCTTCTACTGTATCCAATTCCACTCGAAGGTTTGAAACGATAAAGTCCTGCCTTTCTTGTGTATTTTTTCCCATAAAGTATTCAAGCAATTGTTGAATATGAATTTGACTTTCAAGAATTACAGGTGTTTTTCGCATGTCGACACCAATAAAATTTTTAAACTCATCTGGAGATATTTCACCTAAACCCTTGAACCTTGTAATCTCAGCTTTAGCACCTATTTTTTTAACGGCATTTTGCTTTTCTTGTTCACTGTAACAATAAATTGTTTCTTGTTTGTTGCGAACCCTAAACAAAGGTGTTTCTAGTATATAAACATGACCATCTCTCACCAGATCAGGAAAAAATTGAAGGAAAAATGTCATGAGCAACAGTCGAATGTGCATACCATCTACATCCGCATCTGTAGCGATAATGATGTTGTTGTATCTCAAGTCATCCATCCCATCTTCAATATTTAGGGCATGTTGAAGCAAGTTGAATTCCTCGTTCTCATAAACCACTTTTTTTGTCAGCCCATAACAGTTCAAGGGTTTACCTCGAAGGCTGAATACAGCTTGGCTTTCAACCTCGCGGGATTTTGTGATGGAACCACTGGCCGAATCACCCTCTGTAATAAAGATGGTGCTCTGCAATTTCTTGGCCATGAATTCTTCTTTTGCTTTTGCCGGTGTATCCTCGTTCAGGTGAATGCGGCAATCTCGTAATTTTTTATTGTGTAGATTGGCCTTTTTTGCACGGTCATTGGCTAATTTTTTGATGCCAGCGAGTTCTTTCCTTTCACGTTCACTTTGTTCTATCCTCTTTTTTAATGCTTCTGCTATAGCCGTATTCTTGTGCAGGTAGTTGTTAAGCTCTTTACTGAGGAAATCCAACATGAAATTTTTCATGGAAGCTCCTCCCTCTGAGATATACTGAGAGCCTAATTTGGTTTTGGTCTGAGATTCAAATACCGGCTCTTGTACCCTAACTGCGATTGCTGCAACAATACTTTGACGAATGTCTGATGTATCGTAATCTTTCTTGAAAAACTCACGCACAGTTTTAACAATGGCTTCCCTAAATGCTATCACATGGGTTCCACCTTGGGTGGTATATTGACCGTTTACAAAGCTGTAAATGTCCTCTCCATATTCATTGTTGTGTGATAAAGCAATCTCTATATCTTCACCTTTGAGGTGTATAACAGGGTATCTAAGTTCATCTTGGTTGGCATAGCGGTGAAGTAAATCGAGTAATCCATTTTTACTGACAAACTTTCTATTATTATAATTGATAATCAGACCCGCATTTAAAAAACAATAGTTCCAAAGTTGTTTATCAATGTAATCTGAAATATAATGGAAGTTCCTAAAAATCGTTTCATCAGGAATAAAAACCACAGTTGTTCCATTTGATTCTTTGGTAGCTGTTTCTTTGTAATCCTTTACCAATTCGCCACGTTTGAACTCTGCAGACCTTTCTTTGCCATCACGATAAGCAGTCACTTTAAAGTATTCACTCAAAGCATTAACAGCTTTGGTACCTACCCCATTTAATCCAACACTTTTCTGAAAAACTTTGCTGTCATATTTCGCACCGGTATTGATTTTACTCACTACATCAACCAACTTACCCAATGGAATACCCCTGCCATAATCACGGATGGTGACTTCTTTTGCATTCAGGGTGAGCTCAATATTCTTGCCATAACCCATCATGTGTTCATCAATGCAATTGTCCATCACTTCCTTTAGAAGCACGTAGATACCATCATCTTGGCTACTTCCATCACCCAATTTACCAATATACATACCTGGCCTTAGCCGAATATGTTCTTTCCAATCGAGACTCCTAATCGAATCTTCATTGTATTCAAAAATGTTACTTTCAGTTTGCTTTGACATCAATAAAATTCATTTTAGATAATAGCCCATCGATACACTTAAATCATTAATGGGGGTCAAAGATAAAGTTTAGTTGTGAGTCATGAGCCATTTGTCATGAAACAAAACCCATAAAATTGTAAGTGCTTAATTCATTCTCTTTTTCATAGAGCTAACTTGATCTTGTAAGTTAGAAACCATACTAGCCAACTGGCCTACATCCCAACGCTGTTGCTGAGCCACTTTTGTGATCACCATTTGTGCCGCCCAAAGCTCTAGAATTTCTTCGCTGTTGATGTTGTAAGGTTGATACAATTGGTTATCGGAGGTAAGTGTTACCTTGTTTTTGCTTTTAGGGTGACTAGAAACCCTTTTGTAAACGATTCCTTCGCTGCGACTCACCACAATATAGGCAGCATTTTGTTTCAAATCTTCCAACCCATCAATTTTTTGTCCAACAATAATTGAACCACTTGGCGTTGGCAACATACTTTCACCCATTATTTCAAATGCACGAAAAATGCCATTCCCTAACATTGGCAACGTAAAAGTATTCAGCTCGTCTATAAATTCTTCGTCGGCATACCCAGCCAAATAACCAGCAGCTGCTTTCATGGGAACAAAGTGAATTTGATTGGATTGGTTATTCAACTTCTGAATCCGTCGCTTCGACAAATAATTTTCTTTTGTTTCACTAAGATCGCTGCGAAGCAAATCGTCTAAACTGATGTTAAATTGATCGCTGATAATTTCCAACACATCAATTCTTGGTTCTGCTCTTTCTTCTTCATAAGCACCAAGCAAAGAACGTTTGATTTGCAGTTTATTGGCAAACTCTTCCTGTGTTAACCCCTTGAGTTTGCGCAGATACTTGAGATTTTGACCGGCAAAAGACTGTGACATACTAATGATTTTAGGGCAATATACTAAACTTTTTAGTTATAAAAAATATTTTACTAAATTTTTTGAATTTTATTCGCTTTAAGGTAATATCGGCTCTACAAAATAAGTATTACTTTTATGCACAATTAGCGGATTATGAAGAAAGAAGTAAAAAATAAGACTCCAAAAAAGATACCTGTAATTTTGATTACTAATGATGATGGCGTAACGGCCCCTGGCATCAAAAACCTTATTGAAGCAGTTAAGGACTTAGGCCGTGTTGTGGTTGTAGCACCTGATAAGCCTCAATCTGGCATGGGCCATGCCATTACCATTGGATTTCCATTGAGGCTTCAAAAAGTACATTTAATGGAAGGTGTTGAAACATGGAGTTGCAGCGGTACGCCTGTTGATTGTGTAAAACTGGCTGTAGACAAAGTACTTCATCAAAAACCGGATATATGTTTGAGTGGCATAAACCATGGGGCCAATCATTCTATCAATGTTATCTACTCGGGTACAATGAGTGCAGCCATAGAAGCATCCATAGAGAACATACCCTCGGTTGGTTTTTCACTTTTAGACAATAGCTTGGAGGCTGATTTTACAGGCGCGAAAATTTATGCTAGGATGATTGTAGAGAAAATATTGTCAAAGAAAGCAGACAAACACTTGTGTTTAAATGTAAATATTCCTTCACTTGATTCAAGCTTAATAAAAGGAATTAAGGTTTGTCGCCAAGCTTATGCAAAATACAAGGAAGAATTCGAGGAACGTGTAGACCCTTCGGGGAAAAAATATTTTTGGCTGACAGGCGAATTTTTGAATTTTGACAAAGGCAAGGATACCGATGTTTGGGCGTTGAACAACAATTATGTTAGTGTAGTTCCTGTACAATATGACCTCACAAATTACGATTTGAAAAAAACCATAGAAAAAAGTTACTCATGGTAATATTTAAAAGAGATCAATTCCCTCTTGGCATACTCATCGGACTAATTATGCCCATTATTAGTTTTTTTGGATACTACTTTTGGAAATTTAGCCTATATTCTTTCAAGGCTTTTTTGTTGGCTTTGCAGATGAATAAACAATTGGTGACAGCATTAACAATACCCTGTTTACTGATGAACATTGTAATTTTTACCATATTCATCAATGGACAGCGTGACAAAACAGCTAAAGGAATTTTTGTTGTTACGTTGATATATGCGGTATCTGCCTTGCTTTTTAAATTTATCAGTTGATTTTTATCATCTCTCAAAACTTATTCATGACTGCATGAAATATTATATCATTGCTGGAGAAGCATCGGGAGACCTACACGCAAGCAGGCTAATAAGGGCCATACGCGAAAATGATCAACAGGCAGTTTTTCGTGCATGGGGTGGCGATTTGATGCAAGATGAGGGTGCAGAAATTGTTAAGCACTACAGAGATTTGGCGTTTATGGGTTTTATTGAGGTTATCAGCAACTTACGGACGATCTTAGGTAATATGGGATTTTGCAAAAAAGACATGATTGCGTTCAACCCGGATCTAGTAGTTTTTGTGGACTACCCCGGATTTAACATACCAATGGCAAGATTTGCCAAGCACCATAACTTCAAAACAGTATATTACATCTCACCTCAAGTTTGGGCTTGGAAAGAAAAAAGGGTAAAAATCCTCCGTAAGGTTATTGACCGCATGCTCGTGATTCTTCCATTTGAAAAAGCTTTTTATCAAAGGTGGAATTATGAAACAACTTATGTAGGACATCCACTTATTGAGATCATAGATGGATTCAATGAGGTAAATGAAAAAGGAAAGGTCAAAGAAGAATTGGGCATAGCATACGATAAAACAGTTATCGCCTTGCTTCCAGGGAGCAGGATTCAGGAAATCAAAAAAAAGCTTCCAATTATGTTAGAGGCTACCAAATACTTTAAAAACCAGTTATTTGTTGTAGCCCAAGCCACATCACTATCCGATGAATTAATAACATCGTTTACTGCAGCTTATCCCAACGTAAAAATCATCAAAGGAGAAACATACAAAATCCTATCAATTGCAGATGCAGCTGTTGTTACATCAGGAACGGCTACACTTGAAACAGCACTTTTTCAAGTTCCAGAAGTGGTTTGTTATAAAAGTTCTTCCATTTCTTATGCAATTGGCAAGAGATTGATCAAGGTTCCCTATATCTCACTTGTAAACCTAATCATGAACAAACCAGTGGTGGATGAGTTGATTCAAGACGAATTAACTCCTGAGAATATAAAATCATCCTTGGAAAAAATTATTTACCCAAGTCCACAAAGGGAAGCCATGAAGAATGAATTTATTGAGTTATACCATCTTTTAAAAGCTGGCGGTGCAGCTTCAAAAAAAGCAGCTGAAATTATTCATCAACTCCTCTAGATAGCTTAAGATTCAACAAAATCTTATTTCTTGATGATAAGTTTAACAATAATCACCACAATTGCAAATAAAAACAAGAGAATAGAAATCCTGTTAATGCCGTGCATGTACTTTACAAATGAGGAATCAGGTGTATCAGGATCTTTTTTACGGAGGTAAAGGTAAGTAGCGATTTGTTGTAGAATAGTCATATAGTTCGTATTAAAACAAATGTAAAGTCTTCTGATGGAATTTAAACATTTTGTCAAACACTCAATAAACTACATCCCCTGATATCGCTGTTGTCGATTCTCCCTCTAACCTCAAACCCTCCATTTTTGGAGAATTTCCCTAGGTCGTCTGTAGCTATGAATGAAATGCTGTGTTTATTTGCAAGATCGATAATATTGATGATGCCTGCTTGATCCCTGTTATCTTCCTCTGTCCAAATGTCAAAAGGATCGTCTAATGCCCTTAAAAAAACTTTCATTGTTTTAGGCGTTTTAAATACACCTGCGCCTAAAGAATATGCTTGTGAAAGCAATTCAGTCATGCCATATTCCGCATGAACCTGTTGCACACCCAAACGTTCGGTAAGAATATGGTGAAGTTCTAGCCTGGTCATCTCCTTTCTTCTGCCTTTCATACCCCCTGTTTCAAGCAAAAAAGTATGGGTTAATTTCATTTGAAATTTTTCTGCAAAATCAATCAGGGCAAAGGTTACACCAATAAGCAAGGTAGGCTGACCAATACTTTCTAATTGAATGAGGGTTTCGTGTAACTTTTCATGATTTTGGAGGAAAAACCCACTCTTTGGATGTCCACTTTTAGTAATAAAATCTTCAGCCATGCAAACCAATGATGAATTACTCCTTTCGAGGTATGATGGCAACAAGGCCAACACACAATAGTTTTTTATATCCCCATAGAATTCATTAAAATTATCTTCTGCATTTTGAAGATATTCAGGAATACTTTTAATATAATGCTTGCTGTTAATGGAAGATGTGGTGCTACTGCTTTCAAAAATAAATTGCTCCTCAAATTTTCCAGTTTTAATTTGATGTGTCTTAAAAAATGCAATGGGGAAAAAGGGTATTTGATGTAAAGCATTCACGCTTTTGACATTTATAGATAAGTTTTTAAGGTAGTCAGCATACAATAAATTCTCCTTAGCTTGATGGCGAAAAAGGGCTAAAGACTCGTTAATAAAACGAGTTTTATCAATAACGGTTAAATCTTCTTTAAAATGACCTTCTACATGTAGGTTTTTCAATCTGAATCGGTTACTTTTGAATTGATCAATAATGATTAACAAAGGTACATGACAAAACTCAACGTTTCTATCCTGTTCTTATTCTTTATTCTTGCTTGCAACAAGGAATCTTTTCAGTCAAAACCACAACTGAACATCAAGAGTGTTAGCTCTTCTGTTATTATTCCTGGGAATGACCTTCAAATCCGAATGCGTTTAACTGATAAAGAAGGAGATTTTGTTGACACAATTTGGGTGAAAAAAGTAACGACTAGATGTGCCAACAGCAATTTCATTGATTCTTTTTTGTACAGAATCCCACCTGAAACACCTAGAAAAATGAATTTTGATGGTGAAGTTCTAATCACGCTAATATATCCGATTGAACTTCAACCTCGCTGCAACAGAGCCGACACGGCAGTATTTAGCTTTTGGATGAAAGATGCTAAAGGCAACAAAAGTGATACTGCAAAAACACAATCAATCATCATACAGCGATAAGTTGTACGACCGTAAATTATTAAAAAAATGGCAAAATCTACAAAAGGCAAGAGCAAAAAATTATTGTCCGACATATCTTATTCTTTCCTTAGAACTTATATCAACACGCCCTCTCCTACAGGATTTGAGTCTGGTGGACAAAAAGTTTGGATTGATTATTTAAAACCTTTTGTGGATGAAATTTTTACAGATCCCTATGGTTCTGCGGTGGGTATCATCAATCCCAATGAAAAATTCAAGGTTGTTATAGAAGCTCATGCCGATGAAATAAGTTGGTTTGTAAATTATATTACAAGCGAAGGCTTGATTTACCTAAAGCGCAATGGAGGTGTTGATCACCAAATTGCACCAGGAAAACGTGTTTTCATTCATGGAAAAAAAGGAATGGTGAAAGCTGTCTTTGGATGGCCAGCTATACATACAAGAATGGGAGGAAGTGACCGCAAAGAAACTTCGCCCTCGGTTGAAAACCTTTTCTTGGATTGTGGTGCGAAAAATAAAAAAGAAGTTGAACAATTGGGTATTCATATTGGAGCTGTGGCTACCTATGAAGAAGGATATGATGAACTGGCTTACGATTACTTAATTGGAAGGGCGATGGACAACCGTGTGGGTGGATTTATGATTGCCGAAGTTGCAAGGTTGTTAAAAGAAAATAAAAAGAAGCTCCCCTATGGTCTTTATGTGGTTAATGCTGTTCAAGAGGAAATTGGGCTGCGTGGTGCAGAAATGATTGCACGTAGAATCAAACCAGATGTTGCCATTATCACTGATGTTACCCACGACACAACCACACCCATGGTAAATAAAATCATAGAAGGTGATGTAGCTTGTGGCAAAGGTCCCTCCTTGGCATTTGGTCCAGCCGTCCACAATAAATTACTTTCTTTAGTGGAAGAAGTTGCTGAAAAAAACAACATCCCTGTTCAGATGCGTACTGTTAGCCGTAGTACCGGAACAGACACCGAATCTTTTGCTTATGCTAATGACGGATGTCCCTCTGTATTGATTTCGATCCCATTAAAGTACATGCATACTACCGTAGAGATGCTCCACAAAGATGATATAGAAGAAACCATTAGATTGATGTATGAAACCCTGTTGGTGTTAACACCAAAAACTAAATTGAGCTATTTCTAGTCAATCCTCTTCGATTAATCGATAGGAAATTCCTACCTGAGTAAGCGCAGTGTTACTTTGGTAATGTGACCTGCTGAAATAAAAATCTAAGCGGTTTAACTTAACTTTTAAACCATAACTGACTCCTGTTAAGCCGTTAGACAGGTTGGGGATAATCAATTCCTTTCTTCTCAGGAAATTATATCCCGCAGTAAATACAAATTTATCACCCAACAAAATATCTGTTGCCACCACAAAGTGGCTCAATAATTTATTGACAAATTTATTTTTAGGGTTGATGTCAAAGTTATCTGTATTAAAAATTGAATCATTGTATATGATATCAAATTGATGAATTCGCTGGGCCGTTATCGAAAAGCGAATGGGTGCCTTTTCCAATTGCTTGGATATTCCAATTGTAAGGTCAAATGGCAAATCTTCACCCGTTCCTGCGTAGGTACTAATTTGAGTACCCATGTTGCGGGCCGAAAATCCTGCTTGAAATAAGCGTTCTTCATCATAATAAGTCAATCCCACATCAGAAGCAACAGCACTGCTTTTATAAGCGCCATACCTGGAATTAATATATTTTAATGAAATGCCGTAATGCCATTTTACATTGTAATTGCGAGATGCAGTTAATTGAACCACTTGGTCATATGGATTGAAAACTCCAAGGATATTTCCAGAAGCATCTGTTTGGTCGATGTTTCCGTATTGAAGATGACTGATGTTAAGAGCAAAAGTTGTTGCTATTTTAGGGATATTTACTGCACCGTTTGCATTTAACATGGTTAGCGTTGGTGCTAGGAAAGTAAAATTCGTCGATATATTTCCGTTGTTTGATGCTCTTAACAAAGATGGATTTTCAAGCGCCAATGCCAATTCACCAGAAAAAGTAGAGATATTTCTACCCCCAAGTGCCCCTAATTGAGGATGAGGGGGAATTTTCAAAAAATTATAAACGGAACTTCCTCCTAATGTTTGTCCCTGTAGAAAAGCTGCAGGCAGCGTCAAAAAGAAATAAAACAAACATTTTGTAAGCATGTCCGAAATTATGCCAAGATTTCCTAAAAACGAAAATCCCCCATAAATATGGGGGAAAATCTTAAACCCTTAAACAACCAACATGAGAACATATTGCCCTCGGTTATTATAACAATAAGCTAAATAAAAAGTTTATTATTCAATAAAAAATCAACTAAGTGCCAGTTCTAATACTTGTTGCATTGTTTTAACGTAATGAAATTTGACACCTTTAATAAATTCCTTATCAATGTCAATAATGTCTTTTTCATTTTGCCAACAAAGAATAATTTCTTTCAAACCAGCCCTTTTTGCAGCCAGCACTTTTTCTTTTATTCCTCCCACTGGCAACACTTGTCCGCGCAAAGTTATCTCTCCCGTCATGGCCAAAAATGGTTTTACCCTTCTTCCTGTAAAAGCTGAGGCTAGGGCAGTCATCATGGTAATACCTGCACTTGGACCATCTTTCGGTACGGCACCTTCAGGTACGTGTATGTGAACATTTTTCTTTTTGAACATTTCAGGATCGATGCCAGTTTTTTTTGCATTTGATTGCAAATAGGTAAAAGCAGTGCTTGCGCTTTCTTTCATCACAGTACCGAGGTTACCTGTTAACTGCAGATCTCCCTTGCCATCACTTAAGCTGGTTTCTATAAATAAGATGTCTCCCCCAACGTATGTCCAAGCCAATCCCACGGCCACTCCTGGCATGTTTGCAATTTTATAGAGGTCATTGCTATAACGAGGCCTGCCTAAAATCCTAAGAACATCTTGTTGGGTTAGGATTGACTTCACTTTTCCTTTTACGGCGACAACCTTTGCTAGGCTGCGCATGATGCTTGCTAGCTGCCTGTCCAAGTCGCGTACGCCACTTTCACGGGTATAATTCTCAACGATGAATGTCATTACAGCAGTGCTGATCTTTATATTTTGACCCTTCAAACCGTGCAATTCCTTTTGCTTTGGCAAAAGGTGTTTTTGGGCAATTTTTTCTTTTTCTTCAACAGCATAGCCTGATAAATCAATAATTTCAAGCCTATCTCGAAGAGCTGGTTGAATACTTTGGATATCATTGGCTGTAGCAACAAAAAGAACTTTACTTAAATCATATTCAAGCTCAAGATAGTTGTCGTAAAAAGAATTGTTTTGCTCAGGGTCTAGTACCTCCAACAATGCCGATGAAGGGTCGCCACGGTTGTCTCTTCCTACCTTATCAATTTCATCGAGAATCATCACAGGATTTGATGATTTTACTTTGCGAAGGGATTGTAAAATTCTGCCTGGCATAGCGCCAATATAAGTTTTTCTATGTCCCCTAATCTCGCTTTCATCATGCAATCCACCTAGACTGAAACGAACATATTTTCTACCGATTGCATTTGAAATACTTTTCCCTAGGGATGTTTTTCCAATTCCGGGAGGACCAACAAAGCAGAGTATGGGACTTTTCATATCCCCTTTTAGTTTAAGAACGGCTAAATATTCAAGGATTCTTTCCTTGATTTTCTCCATCCCATAATGATCGTTGTCTAATACTTTTTTAGCCTTTTTCAGGTCGTAACTATCTTTAGTTACTTCATCCCAGGGCAAGTCTAGCATTAAATCAACGTGGTTGTACACAGTTGAATAATCTGGCGTGCTTGGATGCATTCTTTCCAATTTCTCAATCTCCTTTTGGAACAAATCCTTTGCAGCTTGTGGCCATTTTTTTAAATCGCCTTTTTTCTTCATCTCCTGTAACTCCCTATCATTGCTGTCTCCGCCAAGTTCCTCTTTGATACTTTTCAATTGCTGCTGCAAGAAATATTCTCTTTGCTGCTTATCAAGTTCTGTTTTGGTTTTTGTGGTAACCTTATTCTTTAGTTCCACAAACTGCAACTCATTTTGAAGGAGTTTTAACAACATTTCAGCCCTTCCCCTCATATCATTCATTTCAAGCAATTGCTGCTTTTCAATCAATTCGCAATTGAGGTTGCTGCCAACAAAATGGATGAGAAATGCGGGATTTTCTATATTTCGCAAAATAATGGATGCCTCTGTAGGTATGTTGGGAGATAATTGGATGATTTGTCCTGCTAAATCTTTGATAGAAGCAATAGATGCGTCAAATGATTTATCATCCAATACAATTTCATCATCGAGTGCTTCAATTTCTCCTTTGAAATACGGTTCTTCAGCTGTAATTTTTTTGAGAAAGAATCGTTTTTTACCTTGAAGAATGGCTGTTGTGCCGCCATCAGGCATTTTGATTAGTTTGATGATTTTTGCTACAGTACCTACGCTAACAAGGTCTGAAATACTTGGATCTTCAACATTACTGTCTTTCTGAGACAAAACCCCTACCAACTTATCTGTCTTATACGATTCAGCAATGGCTTTGATAGATTTATCCCTCCCAACGGTAATCGGAATTACTACGCCTGGAAAAAGCACTGTATTTCGAAGTGGCAACAAGGTTATTTCTGATGGTATAATTATGTCATCTGCTCCATCACCATCACCCTCATTTAGAGGAATAATTGGCATAAAATCCATTTCATCTTCTTGCTGCATGTAATTTTTCATCTAATCTATTTCGTTTTTTACGTCAACTTGTCATATTTAAAAACATCATTTCGTATAAAATGTGTTTGCAATATATGTGTCAACTTTGATGCCAATAAAAAAGTCTCGGCGGTTGCCGAGACTTTTACTATGACTTCTAGAAGATATTAAAGTGCTAATCCCAGTCCCAGTTGCACAGTTTGGCTATTCCACTTTTCTTTATTATCAAAATCATTAATATCTGACAACCCAACTGCATACCTAGCGTAAATCCGAAACTTAAATACATTTAGCTGGGCACCCAACAACAACGATAAATCACCTTTTTTAAAGGCATCTTTCGCATTGGCACTTAGCGGTTTTGTTTGGTTCATCAATATACCAAATTGTGGACCAGCCTGCAAAGTTAAAAATGGAATGGGTTTATAATCTAACAGAATGGGTATCGAAATGTACTGAAGTTTTACTTTTGCAATATCTGTAATAGATATCCCATTGTACAAACTTCCTAAAGAATCACCCACCCTCAAATTGGTTTCACAAAAGAGTATTTCAGGCTGAATCCCAAATTTCTTTGTTAACATCAACTCAGAGAAAAATCCAGCATGGTATCCAAACTTATATCCATCTTTAAAACTAACTCCAGACATGTCAGTTAGATTTGCGCCAACTTTTACACCAAGCTTAATGCCTTGGGCTTGAATTGAATTTAAGACAAAGATGGTTACCGCTACAAACAATAATTTTTTCATAATGATAAGGATTTTGGTGAAGAATATTTTACAAGATTATACCCTTTATTTCTTATTAGGGCTATGTTGCTTAAATAAATTTAGGAAAAATATCAAAAAGTCAATCCTACACTGATGTTAAAAATATGCGATAATTTGTCTCCGTTTGTATTGTTGAAATAATATCCTGCGAAATAGCCAGCAGATAAAGAGATTGCGTTTTTGATATAAGTTATGTTTGAAGAAAAAGCCATTGTTTGTAAAGAAAATTGAGCACCAGAGGTAGAAGACGGAGACAAAAGTTTGTAGATTTTCCTAATTCTATCATCATTTACTTCTCTTTCTGGAATGCCTGGTAAGGTTATTTTAGAAGTTGTAATGAATGATTGCCGTCCTGCTATCAAACTTAATTGAGGAACAAATGTGAATGCATCATTTTTTGTAATGACATTGTTTAAAATAAAGGAATGCGAAACACCTGCACTCAAGGAAAGGTCAGACAAACTAATGTAGGTTGAATCCATTATCCAACGATAATTGCCATTTACTTTTATGGGTATGGATGAAACATCACTATAACCACCCTTTGCCCAACCAATAGCCAATGAAGGCCTTAACCAAGTTTTTCTACCTTGCAAATAAGCGTATACTTCATGGTTGTAAGGGGTTGATTCGATTGACTTATTTTTAAGATAATATGAATATGAGACGCCATACATAAGTTTCTTTTCAATCTTATCAAATGATGGTGAGATAGCGGTTTGATACAAAGAAAATTTGCCATCAATTGCTCTTAAGTACGATGTGGCAGAAAGACCTAATCCTGTCTTATGAAAATATGATAAAGATGGTGTGAATGCAGTGACGCTTGTATTTGATTGTTGAGAATTGAAAGCGTTATTTTTGGCGCTAAAAAGTCGATTGCTTACAGATGCATAAAATGAAAAAAAACTCTGTTGCTTGCTCATAGAATCCAGCAAAGACCTTAATTCAGTCATCAAACTATCGTTTTTAAAATCAGACAATTCAAAACTGATCGTGGATGTATCTATCACTTGTTTTTTTTCTTGTGCGATTGAATGAAGAGGCAATTCAATACAAAAAAAAGCAGCAAGCAATCCTGCTAAATGAATTGATTTTTTTATAATAGGGAAAGAGTTGATCAACATTTTCAGTTTTTATTAATCCGTAATAATCCGAAATGTATCATAAAAATATCAAAACTCTTGTTAAATTTTAAGCAAGCTCTATCAAAGTGATTTCAGGCAAAATGCCTACTCTGCCAGGATACCCAAGAAACCCAAATCCCCTGTTGATGTATAATTTTTGGTTGTTTTTTTCGTAAACACCCGCCCATTGTTTGTACATATATTGAACAGGGCTCCATTTAAATCCAGGAATTTCAACGCCAAATTGCATGCCATGGGTGTGACCCGACAACATAAGATCGATATCGTTAAAAGATTTACACACTTCAGCTTCCCAATGACTAGGATCATGGCTCATCAATAATTTAAAAGTGTGTTGTTCAGCACCTTCATAGGCCTGTGTTAAATTACCATATTTACTGAAGTTGCCTTTTGCCCCCCAATTTTCAACTCCAATTAGCGCCATTTTATCATTCTCTTTTTCAAGAACCACATGTTCATTGAGCAATAATCTCCAGCCCATTTCTCTGTGAATGCTTTTAAGCGTATCCAGGTTTAATTTTTTTTCTTCATTACTACTCCATTGCTTATAATCACCGTAATCATGATTTCCTAAAATGCTAAATACACCCATTGGTGCTTTAAGCTTTGAAAAAACAGAAGCCAACTCCTTCATTTCAGAAGCTTCATTGTTCACCAAATCACCAGTAAATAGAATAAGGTCCGGGGATTGGTCCATTATTTTTTGAATTCCTTTTTCTACAGCTGCTTTATCATCTAAACTACCAGCATGAATATCTGAAATCTGAACAATGCGCATTCCTTTGAAAGATGCAGGAAGGTTATCGAAAGAAAGTTTAACTTTCTCAATGCGGTATTTGTATTTATTTCCAAAGCCATATAATAAAGTGCCAAACAAACCGCCACCAACGCCAAGTCCAAGCCACGATAAAAACACCGAGCGGGTAATGTCATTATTTGCTGAAGATTTGCCGCTAGATAAGGCGGAAACTGCGGCTTTGCCACCCCATTGCATAATTCTTCTAAGATCATCCATCAGAAAAAACAGTGCAGCTACAAGTTTTGCAATAAAAAATCCGATGACCATGGGAAGCAAATAACTTTTAATAAAAATGGGTAAGGAAGCGCTTTTTAGATAAGGTGATGCTATAAAGAAACCAATGGCAACCACTGTAAACGACCAATATGCTGAATAAATGATCCATTTCAGCTTGGGAGTTAAATTGACAGTAACCATTTTGACAGCTTGGAAAACATAGAAATCCAATAAAAGCATTATTACAATAAAAATCCAAGAGCCTAATAATTTTTTCATTTCCTAAAATTTAATGAAATCTACAAGTTGATTTTCAATTGTCATTAATGTTTTTTCATTTGAAATAGCCAATACTTCGTTCATCAATTCGTGAACTTGTGAAATTGGCAAACGATTTGGATGAACATATACATTCATGTAATTTAGACAGCCGGTTAAATGCTCGAGGCCTCTAATGTTTCCGCCTCTACCAGTTGCAACGCCAGTAAGAAGCGCTTTTTTTCCAAACCAACATTTTTTAATGTCACTGAAATCAATCAATGACTTTAAAACCCCTGGATAGCTGCCATTATATTCAGGAACAATGAAAATAAACTTTTGGGTAGGAATTAACACATCATTTTCAAAAGAAATTAAAGAAGTTGATCTGTTATTTACATCTAACCCCTCTAAACTATGCAAAGAAGAATCAATCCCCAAAGATTTTAACACTATTTGATAGGACTTACCGACTTGAAAGGAGTTGCTTCCTGCTCTATTTGTACTGGCAATAATTGTATACATCAAACTATACTTTGTTTTACTAACATTAATTTAAGGACATTGTTCCCTTTAATGGAGTTGAATTTGTTATTTTTGCAATGTTATCTCTCATTTTAAATAAAATTGTTAATCCAATTTCTATATATTTCATTAAACAATCGATATTTTACGTAAAAGTACACATAAGATGGCTCGAATCATAGGGGTAGCAAATCAAAAAGGTGGTGTAGGCAAAACAACTACAGCAATTAATCTGGCAGCAAGTCTTGCCGTTTTGGAATACAAAACATTGCTTGTGGATGCTGATCCGCAGGCCAACAGTACATCTGGCATAGGCTTTGACCTTCAAAATGTTCATCAAAGTATTTACAACTGCATGGTTGGTGAAATCAAGGCCAAAGAGGTGATTCTTAAAAGTGAAATACCTAACCTAGACTTGATTCCTTCGCATATCGATTTAGTTGGTGCCGAACTTGAAATGATCAACTATCCAAAAAGAGAGAATGTTATCAAAACCATTCTTGATGAACTTCGGGATGAATATGATTTCATAATTATAGATTGCTCTCCATCACTGGGTCTCATCACAGTCAACGCATTGGTTGCCTCAGATTCAGTTTTAATTCCTGTTCAAGCAGAATATTTTGCCCTTGAAGGTTTGGGAAAATTACTCAATACCATTAAAATAGTTCAAAGCAGGCTAAATACAAACATGGCCATCGAAGGTATATTGATGACCATGTTTGACGGCAGGCTAAGGCTTTGTAACCAAATAGTTAGTGAGGTAAGGAGACATTTTGAAGAAATGGTATTTGATACCTTAATCCACAGAAATACAAGGCTAAGCGAAGCCCCAAGTGTTGGAAAACCTGTGATACTTTATGATGCAGAGAGCAAGGGAACAACCAATTACCTTGATCTAGCCAAAGAGATCCTTCAGAAAAACAACATGACTAAAATTAATCAAACAGAGAGAACATTAAACCTCGACAATGAGCACTAAACCTTCCAATAAAAAAGAAGCACTGAACCGTGGCATAAGATCACTATTAGGCAGTATTGATTCAGACATGAAAAATACTGCAGGTGGACTAAAAGAAGAGGTTGTAACCAAAACAACAACTTCTTCAAAGATTCCATTGGAAGATATCTTAGCAAATCCAAGACAGCCTAGACAAGACTTTGATAGCAAAGCCATTGAAGAACTTGCTGAATCAATTAGGATGCATGATATCATCCAACCTCTTACCGTAACAAAGCTTGCCGATGGTAAATATAAATTAATAGCAGGTGAAAGAAGGTGGCGTGCCGCAAAATTGGCAGATCTAAAAGAAGTTCCAGTTTACATCAGAGAAGTTGATGACCAACAGCTACTTGAACTTGCTCTATTGGAAAACTTACAAAGGGAAAACCTTAATTCGATTGAGATTGGACTGAGTTACCAACGCTTAATGGATGAATGTGAAATGACAGCTGAGCAAGTTGCCAAAAGGATGGGTATGGATAGGACGACTGTTACTAACTACGTTCGTATGCTTAAACTTCCACCAGATATTATTGTGGCAGTAAGAAACGGATCGTTAACAATGGGCCATGCACGTGCATTGATTAATGTTGGTGAAGTTGAAAAACAACTTTATGTTTTCAATACTATTGTTGCCCGAAAGCTATCTGTAAGACAAACAGAAGAGTTAGTTAAACAGCTTTACAAACCTTCTAAAAAAGGTCCAGAAAAAGAAAAAAAATCAAACTCACAATTTCAAAAAATCGAAGATCAGTTGTCGTCTCATTTTGGAACAAAAACCAAGGTAGATCACCAACAAACAGGAAGAGGTAAAATAACACTTGAGTATTATTCATTAGAAGAACTCAACTCTCTTCTTGAAAAGATGAATGTGAGCATCCAATAATTATGTATCTGAAAATATCCCTTTTATTCACTTTTCTTTTTTTGGGAACATTTGAAAGACAATGCTATGCACAAGCCAAAACAACAAAGACAGATACCCTAATTCAAAAAAAAATTAAGGATACTGGGAACACGAAACTAATTGCAGATACAGTAAAAAAAGTCAGGTCTATAGCATCAAAAGCAGCGTTACGGTCAGCGATATTACCTGGACTTGGACAGATTTATAATAAAAAATATTGGAAACTTCCATTAGTCTATGGAGCACTAGCATTCCCGATTTCAACCTTCAATTACAACAGAACTTGGTATCGAAAAACAAGGTTTGCTTATGCCACAAGAATAAATAAAGACACTGCAAATTTTTTAAGTATTGATGCAGAACTTCAACCACTTTCAAGTTCTTCCTTAAAGCTATATAGAAATGAGTTTAGGAAAAACATGGATTTTTCTGTAATAGGTTTGCTGCTCTTGTGGGGGCTGAATGTTGTAGATGCCACTGTAGATGGGCATCTAAGGACATTTGACATTAATGATGACTTAAGTTTAAAAGTAAAACCAGTGATTTCAAATAATTTATCGACTGGAGGAATATCTTTAACACTAAACGTCAAGAAAAAAGAAACCACACCCAAAACAATTTCATTTTAGCAATCAAAGGCATTAACTTCATTAAAAATAAAGGGATGAACATTGCGCTTATTGGATATGGGAAAATGGGTAAAACCATAGAGCAATTGGCCATTAGTAGGGGGCATAATGTTCCCGTGAAAATTGACTTAGAAAATATTTCAGATTTTAATGCAGATACATTTTCTTCAATCGATGTAGCCATTGAATTTACGAGTCCACATACAGCCTTACAAAATATATTAAAATGCATAGAAATTGAAACCCCTGTTGTGTGTGGAACTACGGGATGGCTTACATCACTTCACCAAGTTGAAGAAAAAGTGGCTAATTTAAATGGCAGTTTTTTATTCGCCAGCAATTTTAGTGTTGGCGTAAATATTTTTTTTGAAATCAACAAAAAATTAGCTCAGTTGATGAATGGCATGAATCAATACGATGTGAGCATCAAAGAAATTCACCATACTCAAAAAAAAGATGCACCCAGTGGAACAGCCATCACATTGGCTGAACAAGTTATTCAGTACAATCAATTAAAAAACAATTGGGTAAATGACCAACCAGCAACAGCATCTGAACTTTTAATTGAAAGCGAAAGAATAGATCCATATCCAGGTTTACATGAAGTAAAGTATAGTTCAGAGATTGATGAAATAACCATCATTCACAACGCTCATAACCGCAATGGATTTGCACTTGGGGCTGTGATGGCTGCAGAATTCATTCACAACAAGAAAGGAATTTTCACCATGAAAGATGTATTAGGATTTGGAAATTAATTTATTTTTATGTTGAATAAAAAAACACAATACGCCATCAAGGCACTCATCTTTCTTGCAGAGCATGAGCCTTATACACCTGTTCTCATTTCTGATATTGCATCACAGAAAAAAATACCTTTAAAATTTCTCGAAAACATATTGCTTGAACTCAAAAAGGAAGGCATTTTAGAAAGTAAAAAAGGCAAGGGCGGTGGATATTTCTTAAAAATTCCAGCAAACAAAATCCCATTAGCGGACATCATTAGAAAGATTGATGGCCCAATAGCCATGTTACCTTGCGCCAGTCTTTATTTTTACGAAAGGTGTCAAAACTGCGATGAACAAAACTGTGGACTTAATGACATCATGATTGAAGTTAGGGATGCAAACCTTAAAATCCTTGAAAACAAAACAGTAGCGGATCTTCTAATTCCTTCAAAGAATAAATAAGCATTAAGGCCATTGAATCAAATCAATAATTTTTTCTAAATAGATCGCATCTGTTTGGTCAAAATGATTCAACAATTCACTGTCAACATCTAAAACGCCTGCAACCTCATTATTTTTTCGGATGGGCAACACAATTTCACTTTTAGAAATGCTGCTGCAAGCAATGTGACCCGGGAATTTTTCTACGTCTGGAACAATTAAAATCTCATTCCTTTCCCAAGAAGCTCCACAAACGCCCCTACCCTTTTTAATTCTTGTGCAAGCAACCGGACCTTGAAAAGGACCCAAAACCAAATCTTCATTTTTAATGAGGTAAAATCCAACCCAAAAAAAACCGAACTGCTCTTTCAATGCGGCACAAATATTGGCGAGATTGGCCACTAGATCATCTTCACCAAGAAGCAATCCTTGAATCTGTGGCAACAAATTGTTATATTGATCTTCTTTTGAACCGTTTACTAAATGTAAATCTTCTGACATGGTTAATTGTTTAAATGATGATTTTAGACAGCTCATTTTTCATTTAAAAGAATGTTTACATACGCATCAAACTCCTTTTTAAAATCTTCATAATGCACGCCAGTTGCTGGGCCTGAATAACCAGCATGTGTTTTTCGAACAGTTCCATCCTTTCCGATAAATATCATTGAAGGAAATGCAATGATAGGCGTCATTTGGGGCAAAGTCTTTTCTGTTCTCAAGGTATCTGATGAAGTAACCCCTGTGATTAACATGGGATAATCAACGCTGAACCTGTCCTTAAACCTGTTAAGGCTTGTTTTTGCCTTGGAAAAATCCGTTGAATATTCAAATGCCAATCCAATAACTTCAACCCCTTTTTGCCTATTTTTCTTGTAATATTGGCTTAAGTATGATGTTTCATCCATGCAATTTGGGCACCATGAACCCATAATCTGAACTATGACCACTTTGTTGTTAAACCTTGGATCATTGATTCCAACCAAGTTGCCGTTAAGATCCGGAAACCTAAAATTCAACCTATTATCAGCACCTTTGAGTTGAAATGCAGCTTCTGTTTCATCCAACACCATATTTGCATCCCTATTTGCAGTCCAAGTTTCTAAATAAGTTGGCCCACTTGCAAATAAGCCCCTGTCTAGCGTTTTGCTGCTGCTAATGAGTGCAGAAAAAAAGTATGCATGGCTGCCATCAAAAGTGGTCATCATCAAAGAGTCTCCTTTTACAATTCCTTCTAAAAAACGATAATCTCCGGTGGGTGTAAGAAATGTGCCGGTTAATTTAAGCCCAACTTGCTTGAGTTCCGCCATCGCTTCTGACTTTTGTCCCCGGGGATTTGTAAAACTAACCCTCCACCTTCCAGAAACATTTGAAATTGGAACCCCTCGGTTTAAATGCAACCGATCGCTTCCTCTTTCGATGCTAATAGGCATGTATTGCTCTCCCTGGGGAATTCTCTTTTTCCATTCACCAACATATCCCAATTTATTTTTTTTCAAGAGAAGAGACGCATCAAAAAAGGGAAGTTGAACAATCAATGAATCGTACTTTAATTTGATGTTATTTACAAGCATTTCATCAGTGGAATTTCTGATGATCCATGAGATTTTACCTGATGAAATTGATTCCACAATGTTGAATACGATGTTGTAATTATCAGCCCGCTTAATTTCAGCCCTATAAGAGGTTTTAATTACGGGAGAAGACTGTGCATTGATTTGGGAGTTCGCGCAAAAAAGTAGCAAAAAAATGTAAAAAACTGTTTGTTGATATTTCATTTTAAAGTGCATTTAGGTTTAACAACATATCCTGCGTCATTTTAGGAAGATCATACTCATGTTTCCATCCCCAATCTGCTCTTGAGGCACTATCATCAATACTTTGAGGCCAGCTGTTTGCTATGTCTTGCCGAGAATCTGGCTGGTAAGATACTGTAAAATCAGGAAGGTGTTTTTTAATTTCTTCGGCAATTTCAACGGGCGAGAAACTCATAGCAGCAAGGTTGTAAGAGGTTCTAACCTTTATTTTTTCAGCAGGGGCTTCCATTAATTCAATCGTAGCCCTAATTGCATCGGGCATGTACATCATGGGCAAACGCGTATGTTCCCCTAAAAAACACTTGTAATGCTTTTTCTCTTTTGCTGCTAAAAAAATATCAATCGCGTAATCTGTCGTTCCCCCACCAGGAGATGATTTGTAACTAATCAATCCAGGATATCGCATACTTCTTACATCAACGCCATAACGATGGAAAAAATAATTACACCAAAACTCACCAGCGTACTTACTGATACCATAAACTGTTGTTGGTTCTATGATTGTCTGCTGCGGACAATCTAGCTTAGGAGAAGTTGGTCCAAACACAGCTATGCTACTAGGCCAATAAACTTTAGTTAGTTGCTCCTCTTTGGCAATGTCTAATACGTTAAGAAGCGACTGCATATTAAGGTGCCAAGCCAGTGGAGGATTTTTTTCTCCGGTTGCAGAAAGCATCGCAGCAAGCAAATAAACCTGCGTGATGTTTTGACGCAGTATTTGAACGTGCAGCATTTCTTTGTTCATTACATCAATGCTAACATAGGGGCCTGTGCCCTTCAATAACTCATTTTCTTCACGAAGGTCGGATGCCACCACTTGGGCTCCGCCGTATATCTTTCTTAGGGCAAGTGTCAACTCTACACCTATTTGTCCACTTGCCCCAATTACCAATATTTTCTCTTTTTTCATGTTAAAATTTTACTTCAGAATGCAAAGCTATAAATTATGCATGAAGAACTGACTTGCAGACTTAATGAATGGGATGTATCTTTGATGAATGGAAGATTTTCTCAAAGAACTTTTTGTAGGACAGGAATATGATGAAAACAATTTCTTTCTCATAGCTGGACCTTGTGTAATTGAAAACGAACCTTTGTTAAATGAAGTGGCAGAGCGGGTTTCAATGATTTGTAAGAACCTAGGGATCCCTTATATCTTCAAAGCTTCATACAGAAAGGCAAACAGAACAAGTGCAAATTCGTTTACTGGAATTGGGGATGAAACTGGCCTAGATTTGTTAAAAAAAACTGGACAGAAGTTTCACTTGCCAACAACAACAGATATACACGCTCATGAAGAAGCTGCCATAGCAGCAAAGTTTGCAGATGTATTGCAGATACCTGCTTTTTTGTGCAGGCAATCAGATTTGTTGCAATCAGCTGGAGAAACAGGAAAAGTCATCAACATCAAAAAGGGACAATTCATCAGTGGGGAAGCCATGAAATTTGCAGTTGATAAGGTTAGGAAAACAGGAAACAATAAAATTATGCTGACAGAAAGGGGAACTACCTTTGGATATCAAGACTTGGTGGTTGACTACAGAAATATTCCAATGATGCAGGCACATGGTGTTCCGGTGGTGATGGACTGCACACATTCCTTGCAGCAGCCAAATCAAACATCTGGAATAACTGGAGGAAATCCAAAAATGATAGGAACCATAGCAAAAGCGGCTGTAGCAGCAGGTGTTGAGGGATTGTTTATAGAAACGCATCCTGATCCATCTAGGGCGTTGAGTGATGGAGCAAACATGTTGCAGTTGGATTTGCTTGAGGATTTGTTGAAAAAACTCCTCAAGATCAGACAAGCATTAATTTAATACTAATTGTATCGGAGCGGGTTTCTTTTAGATTGGAGGATATATCTTTTAAGATTCATCCAAAAAGCGATAAAAACATAAAAAACTACAGGAGATCCTAAGGTAAGGCAGGAAACATAAATAAAATATTTTCTGATGGTGAAAGTAGATATGCCCATAATTTCACCAATACGGGTACAAACCCCAAAAACTTGCCATTCAATATAGTTTCTCAACCTGTTCATTATACCAAATATAACTATTCTAATTTATTTTTCACAATCAGGCTTGGTAAGGGAATGTGAATTAATTAATTTCGCGTAACAAAATGTAAATTTACTGATCATTCAGTGAATATTTTTTTATCATTTCAGAAAAATAAAAAAAAATGGTTTTCGATCTCGAACTAATTCAAAAGACTTACAATGAATTGTCTGCAAAAGTAGATGCAGCAAGAGCCGCGTTGGGAAGGCCCCTCACCCTTGCAGAAAAAATATTGTACTCACATTTATGGAATGGAGTTGAAATAAAGGATTTTGAAAGAGGAAAGGCTTACGTAGATTTTGCCCCAGATCGCGTAGCGATGCAGGATGCAACAGCTCAAATGGCTTTGCTTCAGTTTGACACAACTGGGAGAAAGAAAGTTGCAGTGCCCTCTACAGTGCATTGTGATCACCTTATTGTAGCTAAAAATGAAAGCACAACCGACTTGAAAAAAGCGGTAACAGAAAACGAAGAGGTTTATGATTTCCTTGCTTCGATTTCAAACAAATATGGCATTGGATTTTGGAAACCAGGTGCTGGTATCATTCATCAAGTGGTGCTAGAGAATTATGCATTCCCTGGGGGTATGATGATAGGAACAGATTCTCATACAGTAAACGCAGGTGGATTGGGAATGATAGCAATAGGTGTTGGTGGTGCTGATGCCTGTGATGTGATGGCCGGACTCAGCTGGGAGTTGTTAATGCCTAAATTAATCGGCATCAAACTTACTGGAAAACTCAGTGGTTGGGCTTCTCCAAAGGATGTTATATTAAAAGTGGCAGGAATCCTGACTGTGAAAGGCGGGACCAATGCCATTGTTGAATATTTTGGTGAAGGTGCTACTAGCATGAGTTGTACAGGAAAAGGAACCATTTGTAACATGGGTGCAGAAATAGGCGCTACGACTTCTACATTTGGCTACGATCAAAGCATGAGCAGGTACCTCAAGGCTACAGGAAGAACAGCAGTTGCTGAAGCTGCAGATGCTGTTAAATCTTACCTAACTGGTGATGATGAAGTTTATGCCAACCCCGAAAAATATTTTGACCAGGTGTTTGAAATCAACCTGACTGAACTCGAACCACATATCAATGGTCCTTTTACGCCAGATCTTGCCACACCTATTTCTCAAATGAAAGAAGCAGCTGCAAAAAATAATTGGCCTACGAAAGTTGAAGTTGGTTTGATTGGAAGTTGCACAAACTCTTCTTATGAGGATATTAGTCGCGCCGTTAGCCTTGCCAAACAAGTTGCAGAAAAAGGATTAAAAACCAAAGCTGAATTTACCATCACACCAGGCAGTGAATTGGTTCGTTATACAATCGACAGAGATGGATTCCTAGACACTTTTGCTCAAATTGGAGCAACTGTGTTCGCGAACGCTTGCGGTCCTTGTATCGGCATGTGGGACCGTATGGGTGCGGAAAAACAAGAAAGAAATACCATCGTTCACTCTTTCAACAGAAATTTTGCCAAAAGAGCCGATGGCAACCCCAATACTATGGCGTTTGTTGCTAGTCCAGAAATAGTTACAGCTTTGGCAATAGCTGGCGACCTTACTTTCAATCCACTTACGGATACATTAATTAATGAAAGAGGTGAAGCAGTTATGTTGGATGCACCGAGTGGAGATGAATTGCCTGCAAATGGATTCGATGCAGAAGACGCTGGATACCAAGCGCCTGCAGAAGATGGAAGCACTGTTACAATAAGTGTGAAAGAAGATAGCAAAAGGCTTCAATTGCTTTATCCTTTTCCAGCCTGGGAACGTGTTGATCTAAAGGGATTGAAACTACTAATCAAAGCGAAAGGAAAGTGCACAACAGACCATATATCAATGGCTGGACCATGGCTTAAATTCAGGGGACATCTTGACAATATCAGCAACAACATGCTGATAGGTGCCATCAATTTTTACAACGAAAAAACTGACCACGTAAAGAATCAACTTACTGGTGAATATGGAACTGTTCCAAACACCCAGCGTGCATACAAAGCTGATGGCATTGGAAGCATGGTTGTTGGAGATGAAAATTATGGAGAAGGTTCTTCACGGGAACATGCAGCCATGGAACCACGTCATCTTGGAGTGCGTGTTGTAATGGTTAAATCATTTGCAAGGATTCATGAAACAAACCTTAAAAAGCAAGGAATGCTTGCGTTAACCTTTGCCAATAAGGAGGATTATGATAAGATTCTTGAGGATGATAGCATCGATGTAATTGGCTTGGAATCATTTACAACTGGTGTAAATCTTAAAGTGGTTTTAAACCATAAAGATGGTTCACAAGAAACACTTGATGCGCTTCATAGTTACAATGAGCAACAGATTGAATGGTTCAAATCAGGTGGTGCTTTGAATGTAATCAGGGCCAACTCTATTTAACTTGATAAATACTTGATTTCAATATGGAAAGGTCCTGAGTAAATCAGGACCTTTTTTATGTATATCCTTCAAGCAAAATAAATTATATTAGATGACTCAATAAAAAATATGAAATATTTTTACGTGCTCTTGTCGTTCTTTTTTTTAGTATCATGGCAATCATTCCGTTCTGATAAAGAAGCCGCAAATCCAAGAGATTACTTAAACGATCTCAAAATAGAATTAAAAAAAGAGTGGCCCAAAAACAAAACAATCAACTTGGTTTTTCATGGCCATTCTGTTCCTGCTGGATACTTCAAAACACCAACTGTAAACACGCTTCAGTCTTATCCTTATCAAGTATTGGAACAATTAAAGAGTTTATACCCCCTGGCTGTAATTAATGTAATCAATACTGCTATTGGGGGCGAGAATTCAATCAAAGGAGAAAAAAGATTTAAAAAAGATGTAATCAGCCACAATCCAGATATTATTTTTATTGATTATTCTCTAAACGACAGAAGGGTTGGACTAGAAAAATCAAGGATAGCGTGGGAAAAGATGATCAAATTAGCATTGAGAAAAAACATCAAGGTGATTCTGTTAACCCCATCACCAGATATGGGAGTTAACATACTTGATTCAAATTCAGTGTTAAATCAACATGCAGAACAAGTTCAATCGCTTTCAACCAAATACAATGTTGGACTCATTGATAGTTATGCTTTGTTCAAAGAAAAGGCAACATATGAAGATGGTGTTATCAATTATATGTCACAAGTAAATCATCCAAACGAAAAGGGACATCGCCTTATTTCAACTGAAATCTTAACTTATTTCAAATAGAATAACCAATTGCCAAAATTGCACAACTGAAAAAAAATCTATCCTTTTCCTTTTGTCTTTTTGTTTTTTTCCCATGCCTGAACCTCTTTAGGCAATACTTTCTGTGGAACAGCAGGTTCTTTCTTTAGAGGTGTTGGTAAAGATGGTTTCATTTCATTTTGTCCTTTTTCCAACTTACCAAAAAAATACTTCTCTGTTTTTACAATGGTTCCAGTAGCTGAATTATAAAAATTCCATATGCCGTGCTTTATTTCTGCGGATTCATGCTTGATAACTTTCTCTACCATAACATCAGGCTTATCGATGTCTGGCACAATGATGGTATCATAGGGGTTGATAGGATTTACAGATTTCCAACTTTCTTCTCTAACAAGATCTCCCATGATTGTAAAATATTCCTGTTTACCATCACGGTATCCCCATTTATAAGCCTCTCTAGCAATCAAGTCGCCCATCAAACTAAACCGCTTCCAGTCACCTTCTTTTTTATCATCCAAAAAATACCCCTCCTCCTCATATCCTGGTTCTCCCCTAACTTCTTCAAGTCGAACAACCCACGGACCTTGTTTCATTTTTTGTTTGTCTACCCTATTGATGGTATCACCATTGGAAGTAAGCGCATAATCAAGCCAAGCTTGACTTTGAGCAGCTGAAAAAAGGAAACAAAAAATTAGTGATATATA
>Ga0209550_10000408_pt1 | contig 39504 bp, 30 predicted proteins | sample LauGreSuBDMM15SN_2_FD_187567 | JGI IMG/M metagenome (GOLD analysis project Ga0209550, IMG submission 187567) | Freshwater lake microbial communities from Lake Michigan, USA - Su13.BD.MM15.SN (SPAdes) (version 5) | ecosystem: Environmental > Aquatic > Freshwater > Lake | place: Lake Michigan...
TTTGGTGGATAAAGGTTTGGACTTGGCCTTTTGCTTAGCATTTATCGAATCTGGTAGAGGCGGAAATGGAAGACGAAATAGCTCCGGAGTGACCCCATTGCTGTATGCTTGCGCAAACAAAATGACAGAAGTTGCATTGGCACTTTTGAGCAGAAACGACGCAAGCCCCCATAAGGCATTGAACGGTTACACTGCATACCAATTTGCAGTGCAAAATGGAATGCATGAGGTGGCAGATAAACTAGAAACGTTCGACGTAAATACATTTGGAATAATTCGGACATCTCCGCTTCTTTATGAGATGCATCGTCCTCGAAGTGAGAGGGACGTGGAAAAAATCATGGGAATGATTGAGGAGGGAACGGACACCATGTTTATTGACGAGGATGGAAAAACAGCACTGTATATAGCTATTGATGAAGACATGCGAGAAGTAGCTTTGGCCATCCTTGCAACAGGAAGGGCAAATCAGGGAGTCATACCTGAAATTGATGGACCCACTGCATTGATGTTAGCATGTGCAAAGGGCGACATTGAGATTGCCATGAGAATTCTTGAAACGGGTGAGTCAAATTGGCGATATTATTTTGATGAAACAAAACCCTCATACAAAGTATCTTATTCAGCACTGTCAATTGCTAAAAAAAAAAATATGCAAGATGTCGTGAATGCCATCGAAGCTTTGAAGTCTATACCGGTGAAAATTGATATATCTACAGAGGGCTTTAGCGTTGCAGAAGGAGAATACGTATCCATCAATGAGTTTATGCAAAACGAATATCATTTGTGTATTGAATTCAATGGCAAGTGCTATCTCGTTCGGCTCGAGGATATTCTGCGACAATTTCATTACAAAGGACGTGTGCGTAATGTGGCTCCTCCAGGAGCTTCTGAACCTATATGGGAAGTAGACCCTTGTTACTACAAATATAGATGTATACGAACTGGTGATACTAACTACAATGAGAAAGGCAAAAGGATAAGCTTTAATTATGCGAACAAAGACATAAATGCAGCCTCTATTCCAGACAGGGGTGAAAATGGTGCAGACCCATTTTACCCAGATGACCCCGAACACGATGAACATGAACGTTACGTGAGGTTGAGAAACGAAGGTTCCATCCCAAGTATATTGTATTACTCCCTGACGTCTATTATAGGATTGCCTGTTCTTGTTATCTTTACAACGCTTGAGAAATGGGTAGGAAGATTATTAGAAGGCAGGGGACATAGATACGTGAAATTGATGAAGATGGGATTTCAAATACCTGGTATTATATCGAAATATTATCGTCAAGGTGATATAAGTGCGGACCACTGCCAACCTGGTCCACCCATCGACGTATACGATATTGTACCAGCTGAACCAGTGAATATGAACTTGAAGCGGAAGCAATTAGGACTCGATGAAGGCCTAGAAAAAGAAGACCTGGAAGAAGAAGAAGAAGAAGAGCAACAAGCAAAAAGACAAGTCGTACCAGTCGTAAACGTAAGGGTGGGAGAAGTGAATTACAAATTTGATATGAGTGAAATACGGGATAAGACAGTTGGTGAGTTAAAAGGTCTACTATTGAGACAACTGGGACCAGAATATGCTGGTGATATTACAAATGTGCGCTTTATTTATGGAGGAAAAGTTCTCAAAAACGAAGAACAGGTGAACAATTTATCGAATAATTATCCTATCACCATACAAGCACTTATTCCAAAAGGTGGTACAAAAACAATAAGAAGAAAGCACAACAAGGCAAAGCGTACAAAAAAGGTTATACGTCGCAAGAATATCACTCGAAAAAGGCGATGCAAAAAGACCCAAAGAGTCTATAAATAATGCTAAGTAATGCTAAGTAATGCTAAGTAATGCTAAGTAATGCTAAGTTAGATATACAATGACTGATTGGTTACCACATATTTCAATGTCATATGCGGTATCTCACGCAATTTGCTCAAGAGAGAAACATCTCTCGTCATCTCCGCTACTGTCTCCAATTCACTGGCTACATTATTCACTTTTAGCATCGCCTTGACAAATTCGCCTAAAAAGATTTCTTTCGTAGAGGCCATGCTCTCCAAGACATGTTTGCTGTCCTCAACACTTTCGGCATCACACCACCATTCGGTATAGGGCAATAAGTCATATTGTAGGTCATACTCAAAGGAGGTTCCCACGTTTCTCTCTATTTCCATGTCCTGGAATCGATGATACATGGCGAGTACCTTGTCGACACTTTCGTTGACGGATGGGTCATCGGATTTGGGCACAATGTCTCTTCGCTCCTCGCTAACGCGGATGTTGGTGAAGCAGCTGAATAGGGCGACCAATTGGCGGGACGTGAGAGCGGAGAAGAATCCTTGCATATGCAGTTGAGCAAAGGCCAAACAATGGGTCTCGCGAATCTGGGAGGCCACTTTTCCCAGCAAGGTGAGGGTACATCCGTCTGCGTCGACAAATCCCTGCTCCTGCAACACGGAGAGAACGCGCTGAGTGCCCGATGCAAAATAGGTGCGTAAGTCCTCTCGTTCTTGTAGGAGCTCTTGTTTTTCTTTCTCCTTTGCGACGAGGGCTTGGTAACTCTTGCTGTCTTGTTCGATGAACTTATAGGTGTCAAGGATTTGCTGCAACTGACGGTCGATGTCCTTGCGTTTTTTGTTGACGGCATTTGGGCGACTGGTTTGCAGAGCAAGATAGGTCTCTATGGTTTCCAACGGTGTTCGGGCAACCAGAGCGGGCTGTTCCTGCAATTCCGTGATGCGCTGTTCCAATGCATTCGTTTGGCTATGCAACTCGTCGGTCACCATACTGCGTTCCATCAGCCGAAGGTCGCCAATTTGCAGCAAATTAAGCAGCAAATTATAGGACAGTTTGAATTTGGATGTGAGGCTCTGTGGTTTGCCCTTCATCATGGTCTTGTAGTTGACGGACTCGACGTCGCGGAACAAGTTGTTCAAGTGGATGACATGTCCGACTTTGTCAAGCCCCAAGCGCCCCGCGCGCCCAGCGGCTTGTGTATATTCGTGACCATATAAGGTGCGCACCATGCCGTCAGTGAACTTGCAGACATCCGTGAAAATCGTGGTTTTGACCGGCAGGTTGATACCGACACTCATGGTCTCTGTGCAAAAGAGCACCTTGATGAATCCACGTGCAAACAGCAGTTCGGTCATTTCACGAAGAATGGGCATCAGTCCGGCATGATGGACCCCGACCCCTTTGCGCAGCAATTGGACCGTGTGAACATATTCAGGCAGATGCAAGTACTCCTCGTAGTTGGGTAGTTTGCGTATAATTTGCTCGCATTCGCGGTCGACGGTATAAGGGACCTTGCTGTCGAACTCCAATAAATTGGTGGTCAATTCGTCGGCGCATTTCTCCAGCTGTTTGCGCGAAAAGACGTAGCACAAGGCAGGCAACATTTCTTTCTCGACCAAGTATTCGGTCACCTTGTTGAGGACATGCTGGCGTTTGATGCGGATATCGTGTTGCTCAAATAAGTCCAGGGTTTTGGTCAGTTGTTTGTAGTGGGCGTCATGAAAAGCACCTTTTTCGTCTTGCAAAACGAGCGGCTCATTGATAGTGTGTTTGATTTCATCTTGGACAGTCTTGTCGCGGATGGTCTTGAACACTGTTTGACTGGCGGTGATAAAACCATAATGAATGAGTGGTACTGCGCGCACCTGTTTACGTGTGAGGTAGACCTCTTTCGAAGGGGGTGGTTCTGTGGTACGATTGCCTTTGGTTTCGAGCCAATGAGCGAATTTGACTGGGTCATCGAGTGTCGCAGACAAGCCGACCATTTGCACATGAGGTGGTAGCAACATGATGGACTCTTCCCAGGCATGCCCTCGGGACTCATCGGCGATGAAATGGATTTCATCAAAAACAACGCATCCTAGCTCACGTTCGAGGTCTATTTCAAATGCATTGTAGCTGCCGGAGGTGGCGCCTTTCAGTTGGTACAACTTGTTTAACAAAATTTCGGTGGTCATGATAATACAGTCTGCATCTGGGTTGCATTTGACGTCGCCGGTGACGATGCCCACACTGATGTGTGGATACTTTTGCGTAAAGGCATAGAATTTCTCGTTGGACAGAGCTTTGATGGGGCATGTATAGATGACCTTTTTGCCTCGGGAGTGGAGATGTTGGATAGCGAATTCGCCGCCAAAGGTCTTGCCGGACCCAGTGGGGCAACAGACCAGCACATGGTTGCCAGTCACGATGGCTTCTACGCACCACTTCTGGAAATCATGCAATTCATATGAGTAGGACTTGTAATACTCGGAGTACGCGCTTTCTCTCTCCTTGGGATACTGGTAAGAACAAAGTTGGACCATCGTTATAAGAATGTAGACCCAATGTTCTAAATTGTTTTGCCTGAATGTTTTAGAAAGTCTTTAAATAGGTTTGCCCTAAATATAATAAATTTTCCAAAGAATTTAAAGCGTGCCAAGGGCTTGCGCCCTACATGATGTAGGGGATTTTCGGTTTTTTTTGAAAAAAGTCGAAAAAAGTTTCCCTACACGTGTAGAGAAAAAATCATGTTTTTCGATTTGGAAAAGTATTTTGACTTTTTGATTTTGGACATTTTTAATGTCCATTTTTGGAAAACCCAAATATTTTATGGGAAAAAGAATCACGTGAGACCATAATGAAAAATTAGCGTCTGGTGACTGAAAATATTTTTTTCACTTTGTGACGATAAAATTTTTTCGTAAAAGTTTAGGAACTTTTTCTCGTCCTCTACTATAGAGGACAATGAATGACCAATTTAGTTCCAAAAAGTTCCATACTTTTGTTTGTAAAATATGTGACTATTCTACGAGTAGACAAAGTCAATATGAACGCCATCAATTGACCACCAAACATAAAAAAGAGACAGAATCGTTACCAATGGATGACAAGATAGTTCCGCTTGGTGGGTTTGTTTGTGAATGTGGCAAGGAGTACAAACATCGTCAAGGTCTTTGGAAACATGCAAAGTCCTGCGAACAAAAAAAAAGTTCCAACACCCCCGTCACAGAATCAAGTGAAACAGATATCAAAATCCTGACCAATCTCATCATGGAAATGATGAAGAAACAGAATGACTTTACCAATACGATGGTCGACTTTATAAAGACGAGTCAGCAACAGCAAGTGGTGCCTATTACCCACGTGAATTCGCATAACATGACGACGACCAACAACAACACATTCAATCTCAGTGTGTTCCTCAATGAGAAATGTAAAGACGCCATGAACATCAATGAATTTGTCGATTCCATACAGCTGGACCTCACAGACTTGGAAAGTGTGGGTAAGCTGGGGTTTATCGAAGGAATATCCAATATTATTGTGCGTAACTTGAAAGCGCTTGATGTAACGGAACGACCGATTCATTGTCCAGACAAGAAGAGAGAAATCATTTACATCAAAGACGAGAACAAATGGGAAAAGGAAGACGACGACAAGAAGAAGTTGAAGAAGGCTATCAAACGGGTCGCCTACAAGAACGAGAAGCTGTTACCTCAGTATAAGCAGAAGTACCCAGACTACAACGATTCCGAGTCAAAACGGTCAGACCAGTACAGCAAAATTGTGATTGAGGCACTGGGTGGCCAAGGTGGTTGCAATCCAGAAAAGGAAGAGAAGATTCTGAAGAAAATCACCAAGGAGGTGGTGATTGACAAGGCACATTTTAGCGCTCAGTAGGCACATTCTTTAAGTATGTTTAAGACATTATCATATTTTATGAAGTTTATGATATGTTTATGATATTTTTGCGATAAACATATAAATATAAGCTCTTTTAATATTTAACAATACATATGCCAATAGGTGATATTGACCATTCAAACACTGTGATTTACCGTTTATTTTGTAAAGATGCATGCATTACCGACGTTTATGTTGGGCACACTACCAACTTTACTCAACGAAAATACCATCACAAATTGTCCATAAAAAGTGATAAGAAATTTAAATTTTATGATGTAATTCGAAGTAACGGGGGATGGGAAAATTGGAAGATGGAGGAAATCGCACGTTATTGCTGTGCAAACGCAGTGGAAGCAAAGGAAAAAGAAAAACTACATTATCAGGAGTTGGTCGCCAAAATGAAAGCGCACGTTGATAAACCTGAGCTAAGCGATAATATAGATGATACTTCTAAGGAGATGGTCTCAATATTGGATTCTCAAAATTTTGTAAATATAGGTTCAAATCTTACCTCTCATACCAAACTTCAGAATGAGATTAGTTTTGGTGACATGAATCACAAAGTGTCTAAAAACACAACTCTTTGCAAATGTTCATGTGGGAAGAAAAATGGTGTAACAGACGTTGAAATATTGACAAATCTCATGGAGATAATGAAACAGAACATAGCACTCACTAACAATATAGTAGATTTATACAAGACCATCAAATGTCGGAAGTGATTCCGGTCTTTAAGTTGTTTTCATATATATTATACATTATCAACTTAAAGACCACCCACCATCCCCTTGGAAAAAAAATTGAAGAAATATACATTATGACAAACATAAATATAAACATACGTCCAACTATTTACTAATATCATAGAAAGATGAGTGAAGTATCCAACAAGGAGGCTCTCCGAGACAAAATCCATGAAATCCACAATTTCCTGCGCAACAATGGAGCGGGATACGGTATGAATGCCCTGAAGGTCTTCAACATTGTGTATGGATTGAAGAAAATCGAAGAGAACGGACTGTTAGACAAAGTGAACCTGAAGCGACCAGAATGCGAGTTTTCCTACTTGCTACACCTTGCCCATGAAGAGGAAGGAGAGAAATTAGCCCAACTGATTTTCAGCGACGTCTTGGACTCCATCAGTACCAGCGAACTACGGGAGCTCTTGTTCTATGAAATCCCGAAAAACATTCGCGGCAGCGTCTTCGTGTACCTGTTCAAGGAGATTGATAAAATTACCGTCATTGAGCAAACATGCAATGTCTTGCTTTCTGGAAAAATTTACGAATACTTCATTGGTCGTGACGAGAGTGCCATCAGCGAGCTGGGTGCATACTTCACGGACAGACATATCGTGGAGTATGTCTTGGGGAAATTGGACCCTTCCTTGGATGCAGACGGCACGGTGCCAACCATGGTGGACATGTTTGGCGGGTCGGGTGGCTTTACCACGGGCTACATCGACTTCTTGAACCGCAAATACCCTCATCAAATCGACTGGTTTCATGAACTGCGCAAGGTTTCCCATTTTGACATGAACGAAGATGTCATCAAATCGGCCGGACTGGAATTCTTCTGCTTGACCGGGGTGCTACCAGACATGAACAACCTCAAATACAAGAATTCCTTCACCGACGAGTTCAATGACCAGAAGTTCACGTATCCCTTGACCAACCCGCCATACGGAGGCGACCGCACCCGCAAATCGGACTCCAAAACCAAGAACGAGAAGATAAAGGAGTACATCAAGAAGGAACTGGAGACTCTAGAAGATGAAGCCATTCGAAAGCGCAGACAGAGCCAATTGAAGGTCATCGAACAGAGAATCAAACTCGAGAAGCAAGAGAATGAGAAGGCCAAAGTATGCGTCTCTTCCTGCAGTGCTCGTATTCAGACCTTCGCCTTGGAACATGGTCTCACTGGTAACGACAAGGAAAGTTGCTCCCTCATGCTGTTGATGGACATGTTGGCTCCTGGAGGCACAGCCATCGGTGTCCTCAAAGAGGGGGTTTTCTCCAACAAGTCCTACAAGGAACTGCGCAAATGTTTGGTCGAAAAATACTGTGTGCGAGAGGTGATTAGTGTCCCACAAGACCAGTTTGAGAACACGTCCACCAAAACGTCCATCGTGATCTTTGACCATCAAAGCACAGAACCCCATCCGAACCAGCTGGTCGTCTTCCGCGATTTGGTCGTTGAAAAGTGCACCGAAGACGTTTTTGACGAGGTGAATGGGCACATCGTGTTGTTGGAAAGCGTGGGGGACATCATCGGTATCCAGGATACTCTCGTGGCAGAGGCTTCCATCGAACAGATAGTGGCTCACCCAGTGTGCTCCCTCAGTGGCAAAGAGTATACCAAGAGAGAGATTGTGGCAGGCGATGGGTTCGTATTGAAGAAACTAGGCGACATGGCCAAGTTGGAGAATGGCAAACAATTGGACAAGAAAAACATTGTAGAGGGGACGTATCCAGTGTATGGAGGTGGGCTTGCACCCGTTGGCTTCCACGACAGCTTCAACAGTGAAAACTGCACCATCGTTGCTGGAACAGGCAATTGCGGGTTTGTTCAGTTTGATAGTGGCAAATTCTGGGCTTCGCAATGCTTTACGATTAAATCGTCGAACGAAGAGTTGAACAATTACCTTTTCGTGATTTGTAAAGCGTTGGAACATGTCTTCAAAGAGAGCCAGGGTGGGTCGGTGCAGAAATTTATTCGCGCCAACCAATTCAAAGAGATGCTCATACCAGTGCCTGTTTGCAATCGAACGATGCAAGAGTGGGTTGAGAAAATTTCCGGACCTTATTGTGAAAGAAATGCCAAACTCAGCCAAATTGCCGCATTGGAATCATGTGTTCAATTGCGCATCAAACAACTGGCGGAGACGGAACCATGTGATGACCATGGGTTTGACGAAGTGTGCTCTACAAAAAAGGGAAAGCAATTGTCGAAAGACAAATTCAAATCAGGTCCTTATCCAGTGATAGGAGGCGGTGTCAAGCCTGCTGGCTACCACAACGAGTACAACTTCGAAAAGAATACCATCTTGTGCTCTGCATCGGGCACTGCCGGACATATCAGTCGCTATGGAACCCCTATTTGGGCTAGTGATTGCTTTGCCATCTTTCCTCAGGACGGTGTCGTGACCAATGACTACCTCTATTACACCTTGCTGGCACAACAAGAGGAAATCCTGGCGCTGAAACGCGGGTCGGCTCAACCACATGTGTATGCAGCGGATTTAAGCACCAAACTGCGAATCAAGGTACCGAAGGACAAGGAACGCATGCAGGAGTTGGAGCCTTTGTTTCAAGAAATCGATGCCCTGCAACAGGATGTCAAGCGAGCCAATGAACAATTTCTGCACCAACTGAGTGCGTTACGTACCCAATCCATTGTTTCAGCAAAGGATGAGCTTCCTGTGGAGGAGGAAGTACCAGTTGTCCCAGAGAAAAAGAAGCGCATTGTGAAAGTCAAAAAGGCGACTTAACTCTCTTCTAACTCATTTGATTTATAAATTTGATTTGATTGTAAAAAAAAAGAGATAAATTTATGTTTTTTTTTACAAAATAAAATATTCGCACATTTCAACGTCTTCTGTATACACCAAATTCCAACTCTCGGATAATATTGGTAAAGTCTCGATAAAAGTCCGCCGGTTCTTTGGGTAGCACATCGTAGAGCGCACATGCTTGCATATACCCATCAAAAGTAGTGATTTTCTTGCTTTGGCAAAACGTTTGCCACTCTTTTTTAGTGGGAAGAAACCTGGTCGTGTCAACGCCCATGAAATCATACCAGTTGGTCCACACGCCTCTGGCCTTGAAGTGCTCTTCCGGATTTTCAATGAAGTGGGCATGTCGGCTACGTAACCGAACATATTCTCTCCTCGACAGAATACCCAACCCAATATTGAGTGACCGAACATAGTTAAACTCTTCTTGTGCCTCCGTACACCTCGTTCCCAGGGCCTTGCTGTAACGTAAGCGTATCTTGATTTTGTCCAATTCCAAGGGACTCTCCTCCAGCGTGCCATAATAGTCACAATCATACTCCTCCTCTTCTTCTTCCTCGGTTCGTTCTCTGGTTTCTCTCCTCTTTGCCAGGGACACAATCATTTTCTGCTCAATCGATTCGTCCACATTGCGCAATTGAGCGATAATATTGCGCACCTTCTCGAAAGACCGGTTGTTGGTATCCCAGTCGGTATCCATGTCTAAATAAGGAATGATTACGTATGCAATCTTTTGAGGATTTCCTGCCTCCAACCGGTTCGGACGTAGCAGGTACTGCACAATACGTGTTTCGCTCCGCATGTTCCCAGCAATGCAAACCCCATTCAATTTCGGCAAGTCGAATCCTTCACCGAAAATATAGACACAAGAGATGATTCCGTACTTCGCTTTCTCAAAGGCTTTTACTTCGCTATCCAAATCAGAAGCAGAACAGTTTCGGCTGTGCAATGCACGGTTATAAATCGCTTCTTTTGGAATGGAGACCAGAGACCGGTCGACAATGGCCTCGAGGTATGATTCCGCCAACTCGGCGTCCTCAGTGGTGTTCGTGTAAAGAAGGACGTGTGTTAAATTTCTATATTGCTCAAAGGATTTGAGGCACATGAAGCACGAAATGAACAACTCCTTATTGTCTACGTGAAGACGGAGTCCACTGATAAAAGCATCCACGACATCCTCGGTGTTTTTCAGCACTAGCACATGGTAGTCGGTAATTTTGCGGTTCTCAATGGCCCAATGCACTGTTTTGGTGTCAATGGTCTTGCCAAATACCTGTTCGTCATCCATCGAGTACAGTTCTTTAAGGTATGGGTTCGCCTCATGGATGGTCTTCGACGTCGCCGTCATGAAGAGGGATTTCCTTGCCGCAATTTTGTGGAACAAACGGAACCCTTTGAAGGTTTGCATGCCTACTAGGTGATGCGCTTCGTCCCCTATCTTCAAATCAAATACGGCGTCACTGTCCGCAAGCAAGCCACATGAGTGATAGGTAGAGACCACGAATTTGGGTGCAGCTGACTGTGCCGCTGCACCAAGGAAAGACAGAATATCTTCTATGGTCTGTCCTGTGTTGCCGTCCCCACCGACAAACAATAGGTTGCCTGGGTCAGGAAATATCCTGCAGATTTCACGTGCAATTTGCTTTTGCAGTTGGTTGCTTGGTACACCGATTAACACTGTACGGCATTTCAGCTTTTTGGCAATCAATATACCGAGCAGAGCCTTCCCTAGTCCACATGCCCACACCAGTTTACCGATGGCATGCGATTGGTAGAAGGTGTCGATGATGTCGAGAATCGATTGTTGATGGGGATGTGGCACTAGCGACAAAGGAGGAGTCGTGTCCAAGTCCAAAGGTTCTGGTTTTAAGTCCAAAGATTCTTGTTCTGGGTTCAAAGGAATAGGAACCACTTGCTTATTGCCATAATCCAAACGCGCCATATTGTCAATTTCCATACGTGACAGCAAACGATAAGATAATCCATGCTTATGCAAACAAGGAGCAATATGGTCAATAGCACATCGGTCATAGTACTCGGTGCCCCCTCCGCGCACATAATTGTGGAAGGGAGCCAAATGCTCTTTCAGTACTTTGTCCATCCATATCATTTGGTCCCATGGAATCTCAAATACATGCAGGAATATTCCTGGCGTGTGTTCATAGGTAAGGTATGTATCGTTTCTGTTTCTGACAGACGACGTTATCCCGAGCTTGTAAATGTCCTTAAGACGACACAACTCGTTGTCACGGACGTAAATATAGCCGAACTCTTTGGATTGCATGATAGAAGAGGTTGTTTTAAGTTTCTTTAGTTTCTTTTAAATCAATTGCACTCTTTGTTGTCTCTGGTAATCAATTTTTTTTATGCTGACGTGGTGAGGGGCAAGATGTTGACACGGATTTTTCGTTTGAGTCTCTCTTCATCATGGAACAGATACACTGCACACTTTCTTTTCGTATAGTTATCTACGTTCAAGGCGATGGTTACATAGGTATACAGCTTGAGTGCAGGCAGAAAGACTGTGTACTGATATTGTTGGTCACTTCTCTCCTGTTTGTCGAACAAATATCCCTCATACTCCTTCTCATTCTCTCTTTCCTCCGCACAACAACACATTGATAAGAGAAAGCAGTCTGCTTGTACCTTGCGAATAGCTCGCATGGTCGCATTGATGTATGCTAGTTCTTGCACCCAGTTGGAGTAAAACGTTGACGCCTTTTCAGAGAGAAGTGGGGTACCACATACGATGTTCTGAAATTGAATCATGTTGAGCAAGTCAACCAATCGTCGAATAGGACTGGTGATGTGAACATAGGAGTCTATTTCCAGTAGCTCATGACGTGCTGTCACGTTGGCAGTGTACTGCGCAGATGCACCCTTCCACAATTGAATGGATTTGGCCACATCTTTTGGCAAACAAGTTTCGTCTAAATCCACCTTCTCGCGCAGGTTGGACGACCGAAAAATACCCGTTTGATGTTGCGCCAATTTCAATGCACATTGGTGGTTCATCATCACCATCAAATAGCTGACGACATCGTGGCTGTCTTGGATGGTCGTCGGACTCAGACGTCGTGCAATCGACAAGGTGTGCAAATAGGCTGGGTCGGCCAATAACGCATTCTCTTCATAGACATAATTCCGCGACACCTGAATCCGGGCCGTGGCAAAACGGATGTCCTTGATTTCACCGTCTGCCAGTTGGACGTCCATCGCCAACACCATACGCTCTTGTTTCTGCTGCAAACTGCATATACCGTCCGACAGGATGGTCGGCAACATGGGTCGCTTCTTATCCGGCAGGTAGATGGTCGCGACCCGTCGAGAGAAGACCGACCACAATTGCAGAGCATCTATGCAAAGAGCTACATTGGCAATGTACACGCTAAGCACACCGGTTGTTTCGTCGAATCCAAACGCATCATCGTAATCGAGGGTTTGTGGAGGGTCAATCGTGATGACATGACGGTTGGTACGGTCCTCGATGCCTAAAGGAAACAAGGGTTGGTTGGCCTTGTGCACTTCTTTCTGAAACTTTTGGATAGAGATATTCAAGCCCTTGCAGCTCAATTGATACTCATAGAAGCAGTCTACGTCGTCAACGGGACCAAGGACACTGTCCAATTTTGCTCGCGGATGTTTGTCGACCCAGTGGTCGAATTGCATAGTAACATACATGTTTGAAAACACCTTGGAGAACCCCACATGCTTGACTTCGTACGGCACCAAGAAGGCTGGCAACCGCACGTCATCAGGGATACATTTGTAGAGCAATTTGTTGGTTTTTTTGTCTCGACCATACGTCTTGCTTCCCTCTAGCGCAAGGACGGCAGGAATAGCACGAGAACGCACAGGCGACTCGAGAATGGTTATTGTTCCTTGGGGTGAGACCGAAAAAAGGTCACCGTCAAACAACGGGTCCTTAAGCTCGACTACCACACGCTCATTGGTGTCCATATCCAAGATGTGCCAAGAATCTGGTTTGTTTCTGTGTGGAACGGAGAATTTGAAGGTCATAAACTTTGCTTTGCTTTATTTAATTTTATTTTATAGATAAGTAGCACGGTTAACTTTAAATGCTTTAGAAAAAATTGAAACCTAGAGAAACATGCAACGGCATATGTAATAATACACTATCTAAAAAATATGAGTACAAGTATAAAAACAAAATCATCCACTACCAAACCGCGTTGCTGTTCGTATTGCCGAGAGACGGGGCACAATGTGCAGAGGTGTAACAGCGAGCATTTTCGGACGTTTGAACAGATGTGCTTGCACCAACTGCAAGAACTGGGTGATACTGCGTTTGATAGATGGTTCGATGGATATGTTGCTCTCCATACTCAGTTGGTGAAATCATTTGCGGTGCGCTTTTGCGGAATGTCGATGACCACCAATCTTCCGCGTTGCATTGCGATTGTTTCCCTCCATATGAAGCAAACTTTACGAGCGGAGTTGGTGGAGAGAAACAACAACAATCTACTCTTGTATAACAGAGACGAACTCCTTCTGATGATGTTTGCAGACATTGTATCGCTTATACAGGAGGAAGACGAAGAACGAGCCAAACGCAGATTTGATTTGAAGGCGACGGTTGCATCAAATGAAACGGCAAACGATGATACGGCAAACGATGATACGAAAAAAGAGGAAGAAGAGGACGAACAGTGTGACATTTGCTACGAAAATGTCAATCAAGCCGCCTTTGTCAGCCTAACTTGTGGTCATAAGTATTGCAAAACTTGTATGAAAAGTGCACTACGCAACGTCGTGTTAGGACGACGCCCTGAATGTGCCTTCTGTCGGTCCCCCGTTGAGGAAATTTGTGTGGACAACTATGCCGTGCGAGAAGAATTCAACGATTTACTGTGCTTATAAACAAAGTTAAAAAAACTTCCTTTATCCTTTATCAATTAAAAAAATTTTACTTACTTGATAAATATTTTCCATTTTTCTTTGATTTTTCATGTTTGCTTCTTTTTTTCTCTCTATCGTAAAAAGCAAACAATCATTCCACAAAGAAAGAAAACCATGACAAGATAAATAGGTATATAGATGGCTCTTAAATAATATTCCCGGCTCAGCCTCCACGCATGACAGGTGGAACCACTGCCCCGCCTCATCCTCCGCGCATGGATTTTCTTCGGTGGACAGTTCTCACGCATTTGCGTGTTATCCTTCGTGAATGTCTTCCTTTTCCGCTACCTCTTCCTCTTCCTTTTCCTCTTCCTCTAGCACAGGTTCTCATATACAATATATGTATACTAAAATATTTCGCAAACTATTTTACTCATCGATATTGGCAATATTGGTGCCCTCAGGTTCTTCTTCTTCTTGCCCCTTTCTCTCTTGCTCTTGCTCTTTCACATTCAACTCGTCAATGCTGATTTTTTTCGCAACGTCTCGCTTGACATTTTGCAACTGGAGAGCGTGCAAACAAATATGAGGTGTGACCGCGACATTGTTCATATAGGTCCTGTACCGAAAGCAAGAAAGACTCGTATGCTTGTCAAACTGTATGCTGTACCACCAGTACGCAGGGACATACAATGTCTTGCCAGGTAACAAGGTGAACTCTAAGCACTTGATTTTGTCGAAATCGGCTGCATATTTCGGCTGCGGTTGCCATGGGTTTACCGGCGACTTGAATTCGAAATTCTCGTAATCATTGATGGGATACAAGTATTTGGTGCTATGTGGAGGAGCTAGTTTTATTTGCGCACTCCCTTGCGTCAAGAGAAAATAGTTGCGGTAATTGACCTCATAGCGAAAAGGGGTACGCGTGGCGTGGCTGGCCAGCATGACATCGTAGTTGCAATTGGAGACCATATAGGGTCTCAAGAATTCGTCGTTGTAGCGCATGCTTTTCACCACTCCGGTCTCGTTCAAAAAGTCGGAATTGTTTTCGGAAAGATACGCCGCATTGTTGTCCTCCTCAAAGAGCTTCGCGGCTGCATGTATAGGCAGAGGAATATACAGCTCGGTCTCTGTATCCAATCCTTCCTCTTTCACATTCCTTATTTTCACTTCGAATGCGGGATAATGGTGCGCGAGATATGTTCGGTTCGTAGACTCCATTACCTTCTGGCAGTCAAAATCAAAGAGCACTGGTTGCCTTAAGTCGCATATCTCTTCCAATTTGTCTTTGGATGGCTGGTCAACCTCGTACATTTCCAAGTCCTCACTGGTTTTCAAATGAAACTGAACATGGAGATATAAAAATAAAACGACACAAAATATACAGAATGCTACTATTATTCTCATCTTACTAAAAAATGATAATAATATTTATAAAGTGAAACGAAGAAAGACCACTTCATTTCTTCAAGGCACGTCTCTTTGAATCAAGGTAAAATTGATTGTGTTTCTTAATCAGTTGCATTTGCTCTTTTGCATTAAGTTTTTGAAGCTTAACAAATAGAGTGGAAATTGAATGTTTCGGGTGTAACGTTTCGCATTTCATGTTGTTGACATCAATCGTTTCATAATTTTCCATCAAGACATTGTACATCGTTTCCCCTCGGTACTGAACTTTATGAACTCGCTTTTCGGAATTCAAACAGTATTTGTTGAGAAAATCAGAGTGCAGACAGTTGTTTGCCAGAAATTCTTGGCCATCATGATAGACCTTATGACAGCTACTCATCACTGTTTTGCATGAGGGTACATTGTCGCCTAAACAATTTTTGTCAAAGCAAACCAAATAATTGTCGGAAGTGAGAACGGTTTGTACGATTCCTACTATTGCTTTCTGATTAATGGTGTGGACATCCGAGTCAATGAGTTCAATCGGAACATATCCTGAATCTGTCAAGATTTTCGTACCCTTTGGAAAGCATGTGCTTGATGAAATACTGATGGAAACGTATTTCGCAACTCCAAAATAGACCGCCCAGCTGGATTGGCTATTTCCTGTTAAAATGAGATTTCCGTATAAGTCAATGGTTACTTCGCTCAGTGTAGAACTAACTCCTGCACCGTACGAACCCTGTATAGATAAATTTGCATCCAATACACCAGACGATGAATATGTATGGACTGCATAGTAAAATGGTTCATTGCTACCAATGGTGTAATACCCACCAACAACAATTTTCCCGTTAGCGTCGACCATTAGAGATGTTGCAGTTGAAATACTGTATGGTGTGCTTCCAACATTGAAGTTTGACCTGACAGTAGACTCCAATGCACCTGCACCACTGTAAATCACCAAACCATAATCCCAACCAACAGTGTATGAAATAATAATAGTCCCATTTGCTCCTGTAGATATCTTAAGTGGTTTGTTGCCGTCAAAAGTGTTTACAAAATTAGGAGATGTTATCTGACTAAATGCAGATACACGTGTGCATGTTAAGTCGTACTTCTGTAAGCCATATTGACCACTTGTGGTGTATCCAAGAGCAACCATGATATTGTCCGTAGAGTCGATAGCGATATCGTGCAGCAACGACGGAAATTGAGCTGGATTATCGAGGAGTTGCACATTGTTTTCGGCAACAAGTGCTCCTGTGGCAGATGAATGCACGGCTAAAAACCCGTTCTGGCCTGCATTGTTTCCACCCACCACAAGTTCTCCTGTACTAGTGAGAGCTAATGAAACCAATACAGAAGAACTTGCCCCAAGACTTTTTCTCACTACAAATCCATTGTCACCGAAGGTACTCACTTCACCGCCATTTTGAGCAAATTTACCAATGAAGTAATTGTCGTCAACACTGTAGCCTCCTACATAAATGAATCCAGCACTATCGATGACAAGAGAAACACTGTACGCAGGCATTCCTCCAGGTAATGTCGCTGTATACGTTTGAAAAGTGCTATCGAATGTACCGTCACCATTTAACCGTTTTAGTGCTATTCTCGCGATGTAAGCACTGTAACTAGTACCCAAAGTAACAATTTTGTTGTTTGCATCTATGGCAACTCGGTTATTATTAACTGGCGCCATCGGGACCGAACTATCAATAAAGACACCATCGTCACCAAAGTCAACATCCGCTAAATAACCAGACATTTATAAACTATATAAATAAAAAAAAATTTTCATGCATCCATTTATGTTCTTTATTTCAATCAATCCTCTGACACTTTGGGGGCCATATAAAAGACCAACGAACTGTTGTCACCTAAATCGTACTTGACCCGCATGGGACTCTCTCCACTCAAAGCGAATTCCACTTCTGCGGAGAGCTTGTTGGTCACACACATTTTGCTCACATACGCTAAGCTATATGTCACTCGTAATGTCTGACCTTCCACGACACTATAACTCGACATGTCGTCAATATGCACCCGTACACGCATGTCCCCCCATGGACCTTTCGTCTCAAAATCCACGTCATCGTCCATGCAGGTCACCTTGAGGTCCGTGCCAAAGTTGCTCAATTGGGCAAGCAAATTCGTGATGTTCTTTGAAGGCAACGCAAACTCGGCATCATAATCCGTGTCTGGAATCGACATTTCTGCGTAATCATACTCCATAAGAGGAAGAGTGAAGTACTTGTTGTAGCCATTGGCTGCCTTGCTTGACTCGTCGTTCACCAGCTCAATGTCAAGAGCATCTGCGGAAGTCATTTTGACAGAGATGTGTTGGTCATCCGATTTGGTACTGAGCATCGAACAGAAAATACTCGCATCAAAGCAAATATGTAGAGGTTCATCGACTTGATATGTGTCAAACCATGCGCTCTGCAAATGCAAGTCAAAGAGACATACATGCGACTTGTCCATGCCCTGGATGTGTATGCGGTCACTGTTCAAGGACGTATGGAGGTGTGATGTGGCCCCTTTCAGCACAAGAAATAGTGCGTGAAACAAATCTTTTTTCTTCTTTTCTGTGATGGTAAATCGTACACTCATGATATTAAATATAAGAATATAACAATGGTTATGTTTAATATCTTTTAGTGAATTGTTTTCTTTTTTTTTGCATTAATTGGCACCGAGTTCTTGCTTGATGATACTCTTCAAGTCTGTACTCATGATAATGTTGTCACTCGCATAGATATCACTGATGTTTGTGCCTGCCACGACGTCCTCCTCGACCGCTTGCTCTTGGGGTTGTTGGGGCAAACGCTTTTCCAAATCACCCAATGCGATTTCGTAATCAGCAAAGTTTTGGGTAGTTTCTTCGGCAAACATATCGTACTTCACCATAAACGATTTAAGAATATCCTTGGTCTCCGTGAGTTCGCGGTTGAAGCGGAATACTTGCTCGGTGTTTTTGGCGAGCTCCAAAGTATGCTTGATAACATCGTCTCCAATGCGCGTTAGTTGTTCCTTCAATGTTTTCACCTCCTCGCTCAATGCTTGGAACTGTTCTTCATCCAAAGAAGAAGAAGGATCTGTGGAAACAGGATCGCGTTTTTCCAGGTTCTCGATACGCTCGACCAAGGTATTGATGACCGAGTTGTTCACGGCCAAAGATTGATTGGAGTTGCTGCTGCCCCCTTGGACTTCCTGTTCGTGCTCTGTCTCGATGACCCACTGCTCCACTCGTCCCAAACGCAAGGTAATAAGCCCTATGGCATCGGAAATACTGATTTTGGAGAAAGGTAGTCCATTGGACGGTTGCTGGGGTTGCTCATAAAATTGCTTTTGTTGTTGCTGTAATTGCTGTAATTGCTGTTGTTGCTGCTGTTGTTGTTGTTGCTGTTGATAACGTTGTTGTTGAGGATTGGCTGGCATGGCTTTGGCAGTACGCACATTGCTAGATGGAGTTGCCATGTTGTAAGGCATTTGTTGGGCGACAGACCCAATCGATGTAACAGGACGGTTTCCACTGACCGGTGGTGCGGATTCGGCAGAGCGTCTTGCTCTCGCAGCGGCAAGGGAACGTGAACTCATGAAGTTATACTATACTTGTACCACACAATTTGTTTCTAAATAACTTACGCACAAGAAAATATGTAGAGATGGGGTTATACTTGCCACCACAAAATAACCACGCCATTGCCCCCAGAACCTCCGCCACCGTATACTGGATTGTAATTGTATCCGCCTCCACCGCCACCAAATCCAGAGTTGATGTTGCTTACACCGTTACCACCAAATATAAGTTGGGATGTGATGGCGCTTCCTCCAGCACCTAAACCACTTCCTCCACCAGAACCATATGAAAAGAGTGATGGGTCTGAGTCACCCGATTGTCCGCCGCCTCCAAATTGAACCGTCGTTGGCGAAGGCAAAAACGGCATCGTAATTCCTCCGTAATTGTTGTACAACCAGGAATTGCCACCATTAGATGGACCACCAATGGACTGACCTGGAGAGCCTGGATTGACACCGCCACCTGTTCCTGCAACGGCATTGCCTGCCATAGTGACACCGGCGCCACCGCCTCCTCCTCCACCCCCGTTACCACTCCCACTGCCCCCGTTACCTCCGTTGCATAAAGCCACAGGTGAACCGCCTCCTCCTTGGGCAGTGAACGCTCCGAAAACGGTGTTTGCTCCTGCTGGCTGCGTGAAGGTTCCACCCGCACCAACCGAAACGCTGAAGGTTTGGCCGAGACTAAATGACAAACCCTGACTGTATACGCTGCCACCGCCACCACCACCGCCGCCAATATTGACACCATTGTTATTGGTTCCATCGCATCCCGCACCGCCTCCACCACACAATATCATGTTCACATTGTTGACGGGTTCGTTGAAAGTGATTGTGCCAGAACCGTAACTGAATACGTAACCAATGTAACCGTTGTTCTGGTAAATGGTAAAGTTACCCACGAAGTTGTCTGTGTTCAGGTAAGACGAGTTATACGGTGGCCAATAGACGATGACGGCTCCATTGCCCCCATTGCCTCCGTTGCCATACTGTAAACTTGGGAAAGATAGATCACCCCCAGCCCCTCCTCCTCCTCCATATCCGGTGGTAATTGAGTTAGAAGCATTTTGACCGTTAATAGTGCTGCTCACACCCGATGCCCCACCTTGGCCTTGACCGCTACCACCACCATATGCTGTTGCTCCAAACCCACCCCCACCTCCAACAGTTATAGTAGAATTCAAATCAATAAAGGGAACAAAAATAGGGGTGGAATTGTATGCGTAAAACGAAGAACCTGCAAGAGATGGTTGATTGGTAAATAAAATGCTACCTTGATTGCCTGATATGGAATTTACACCTGAAATATTATTTTGTGGGGGCAATGTAGTAGTACTAATACCAGAGATTTGTGTCCCACCCATTCCCCCACCCCCACCATAAACAGTATTACACCCACCCCCACTGGAAAAATAAATATTGGTTTGTCCTCCACCAGAACCGCCATATGAAATATATGGCCCAAAAGTGGAGTTACTGCCATTCTGACCAATTGCACTAATAGCAGTTCCACCTTGGCCACCCGAACCGACCGTTATAGTGTAGGTACCTGCAGTCAGGTATAAATTTTGGATATAGGTTGTTCCGCCTCCACCACCTCCAACGGTGTAATTTGAGGATAGGCCACCAGATACATAATTCCCATATGTCCCCCCTCCACCACCGCCAACCACAATGAGTGTCACTACTTGAGGGGTCAGCAGCGTCAACGATTGCGGAACAGATGCATATTCAAACACCAGAGCTGTCAAGCAATTGTTGTTATACAACGTATAATTTCCAGTGGCCGTGAATGTAGCCACCCCCGTAAAGGTGACAGTGTTGGATGGTGGAGACTCCATGCTGTAACTGACCGACGTCACATAAAAGCTATACGTTACATCCACAGGAACCGTTACGGTGAAGGAGGTGATTTGGTAGGACACTGCATTGAAGAATGTACCGTTACGATAAATGTGGAAGCTGGAAATGGGTACACAAACTGTGTTGTCCACTGTCCATGTAAAATTGAGTGTCGCAAAGGGTCCACAGACATTGGTCGTCAGTACCAGGACCGGGGCGATGAGTGTGACTGCACTTTGGAAGCCCTTATATCCTTGCGGCCATTTATCGGTGCTATTGTTCATGACATACCGTGGCTTGGGGAACCAGGTTTGTATCTTTTTATTCCAACACAAGAATCCATTGCCCGGAACATCGGATGCGGACATGGGGGCACACACGTTGGCATTGTTTGTTGATGCCTTTAGGACCTCTCCGGTGCATGGATTGGCAAATGTGCCACAAACAAGCGTCCCGCCATCCTCGAGAGAAGTGGTGGGACACCCAACCGGATTCGGCACATTGTATTCAAAAGGACCTGCTATGTTGTTTGGAGCGCCTACAATTTGGTTGGGGAAAGGGTAGGTGACATAGTTGGTTCGGACAAGGCCAGTGGTGTTAGGATTGGTGTATGTCTGACTTTGAGTGGCAAATACTTTTGTGCGATTGGGTCCAAATCCCTTGGCCAATTGGGTGTATCGCTGCTTTTTGGTCAACCGAGAGCTGTTGCCCTTGTATTGCAATACATTGCCCTTGTAGTACAACTGTGCAAGATAGTCGGCTTGTGCTTGAGAAACCGTTTCGTTGTTGATAGGTACATAGGACGTGTTATAAGAGCTACCTGGTACGACATACGTACAACCATTTTGTACCCGAGACCATACACGAGGGGGAACCGGATTGTAATTATTGGAAGCTGACATCTTATATATAGATTATTTATTTATTTTGACATAAACGTACAATAAATAATCTATTTTTTCTGTCTTCTTGTCTTCTTGTCTTCTCTTTTGTAACCTTTCTACACACGCAGAATCTTTTGCCACACTTGCATCCGGTTCGTCGCTCTCACGGTCAATGGGACCGAACACATTTGTGCATATTCGCTGAGCAACAATTTGTCGTTGTTGTAGTTCAGTACCCGGTCGTCAAACAGCTGCAGGGCGTTAAAATATGAATCGGTGAGTGAATTGCCTTTGTGCATATTGTAAATTACGGAACGGTCAAAGTCATACGAAGCCAACAGGTCTGCTTCACGAACAACGTGGTATGCAGGAGTGAAATCCCCTAAATCGGGATAGCCATACTTCTTGACCTTCGAGTACGACATGGTATCCATGATTCGGTTCGCATAATATATCTCCGTGGGGGTCAGTTTGTCTTCCAAAAAATACTCAATTTCCTGAAGACCTTCCGTTGGAGTCACATATTTGCGGTCACACATATCATGCAACACGGCAGCAGTGTAAATAATGTTCTCTTGCTCCCTTAATATGGGAAAGGTTTGAACCTCGTGTTTGTAAATGTTATGGGTAAAATGAAGAACATCCATGCTATGGCACTCGGAATGGGAACTGTCAATATTGTGTCTCTTACTCATGGAGAGAACAAAGGCAAATAATTTGTCAAGGGATACTAACATTTCAAAAACAAAAAATATATAGATTTGTCGGTAAGGGGTGGGGGGGGGAATAAATATATGTCTACAGACAATATCTTTAACTTCCTTTCGGATTTAAAACCAAAAAAAAAAAATAAAAACGATAAAATAAATTATATAAAAAGGCTAGAAAACATTAAAAAAAAAATCTGCCGTACTTACATAATGGACGCGTCAATTATTTTAGGAAACCGAGTGCCTTATGAATATTTTATCACGAGCGGTTCAGGTCAATCTGATGCGGGTTCCAAAGGATTGCCTTATGAAACGGGTTCGTATGACGAGGCATTGACTAAAGCAGGCATTCAAAATGCCAACATCATTGAGTACACGAGTGTCATCCCTACCCATGCCAAGCAAATATCGAAAGAGGATGGCTTAAAACGAATTCAATGGGGTGAGGTGCTCGAAAGCATCAAGGCACAAGCGAACGGAGCCAAGGGACAATTTATCAGCGCAGCAGTGATGACGACAGATGTCTATGACCCTCGCGGAACATTCCTTGGGGGGTTTGCATGTGAATATTCTGGAAGTGACGACCGGAAAGGCGCCGAGAAATCGCTTGAGGACTCCATCTCCGGCATCATAGAGAGAAGAGGGTTTGGTAAGGTGAAAGGAGGTGCGAAATTGTATGAGGACAACGTCACGGACATCGGCTACACTTTTCATCCAGGAAAGGTGTTCGTGTACGAAGGATTCCAGGTCACGGCACACCATGGAACAGCTTTGGCGGCCATTTGCTTCGTTTCCTATCGCTTCCCTGTGCTAGACTCGTCTGTGCTCCGTCAGCGAAGAAAATCGAAATCGAAAACACATAAGAGGAAACCACCTTCACTCACGCGATCATTTTCATTTCGATAGGCTCATGATGTACGTAGTCGTGTACTTCAAAGTCCTGCACTTTATAGTCTTGGATATTCTCTCTAGTGTCTCGAATGTACACTTTGGGAAAAGGGTGAGGGGTCCTGGTCAGTTGGGTTTGGATGGGCAACACATGGTCCTCGTAGAGGTGACAATTGCCCATGAAATGCACAAATTCATGCGCTTGCAAACCGCAGTGATGGGCCAACAAATGCGTTAAAAAACAATAAGAGGCAATGTTGAAAGGTACACCGAGTGCGACGTCACATGAACGTTGATAGAGGGCACACGACAATTGGTTTCCGTTCTGTACATGAAACTGACACATCACATGGCATGGTGGCAACGCCATTTGGTCGAGTTGCTGAGGGTTCCATGCAGTGAGAATCAAACGCCGACTGGTGCGCTGTGCGGGGTCTTTCAATGCGTCCACAATTTGCTTCAACTGGTCGATGCCTTCTTCATGCAATTTTTTGTAATCTTCGAGTATTTGCACATCACAGTCGCTGTCGTATGCCTCCAGGATGTGTTTTCTCTCTTGGTTGCTATAGTACGGCTTGTTGAAATGACGCCATTGTCTCCCGTAAATTGGTCCCAGCTCGTCGACGTCGTAGTGTGTGAGACCTCTGCTGTCCAGAAACTCTCTTGTGCCGTTGGCATCCCAAATATGCACTCCCTGCGCCTTCAACAGACAGTTGTCTGTCTCTCCACGCACAAACCATAAGAGCTCTTTCAGGCAGGTCTTCCATGCCATTTTCTTTGTGGTAAGGATGGGTATTATACCGTCCCTTAAAGAGAAACGCATCGAATGGCCAAATACGCTTTGGGTCCGTCCATTCCTTCCCTCCTCCCAGACTCCTTGCTCCAAAATATGATCCACAAGATGTAAATACTGGTGTTCCTCGTGCTGGAAACGTTGCACATTGCTAGCGATTCTTTCAGATAACAATGTGTCGTCCTCACTCGGTTGGGCTCCCAAGTCTTTTACCAATCCCAATCCCAATCCCAATCCCAATTTAGGTATCGAAGAGGACGTCGTCTTTTCTTTTTCTTGGCCACTGAAAAGTTCCTTGAGTCGCCTGACTCTTCCGTTTCCAAACGCAAATTCTTCTGCCATATGTTCCATGATATTTCCTTATATTTAGGACTTAGTTTTTAAACCTATTTACCTATTTTTGATATTTAATTTCTAATTATATCGTATAGAAGAAAATAGGAATGGACAACAACGACTCCGACGATTCAAAAAGTTTCTTTAAGCACGTTTTCAACTTTGACGATGACTCCAAATCTGAAATTCTAAACATTTTGCAATATTCTCTCCTCGCCATTATTCCCATAGTGTTATTGAACAAGACCATGCAGAAATATGTCCCGGAAGCAGACGACAACAAAAGCAGTTTGGAAATCAGTGCGGAAGTGGTCATCCAAATCATTGTCATGTTTATCGGTTTGTTGCTGATTCACCGCATCATCACCTTCGTCCCAACCTACAGTGCAGCGAAGTATCCCGAGTTCCATATTGTCTACATCATTTTAGCCATTTTGATGATTACGATGAGTCTCCAAACCAAGCTTGGAGAGAAAGTATCCATTTTGACGGACCGACTCATGGAATTGTGGAATGGGAAACCGGAAAAGAAGAAGCAGGGCGGCAAAGTGAAAGTGTCGCAACCCATTTCAGGTAGTGGTAGCGTGGGAGGGGGGGTCATGGCTCCTCCGATGACCGACGGCACCGCCATCAGTTCGTTGCCGACTTACGACCAATCACAGCAACAATTGCCCAATTACGATGCCATGTACAAGCAAGACAATACACCGCTCGTGAATGCGGCCAGTCCCGGCGTGTCCATGGTCGAGGGTATGACCCCTTTTGAGCCTATGGCTGCGAATGCGGTGTTAGGAGGTGGGGGATTTGGTTCGTGGTAATAACAAACTATACAACAAAATATATAAAAATAGAACATGTTTATATATTTATAAGAACCCCACCCCCACCCCTAAGAAGAGAGAAAAATGGACATTCCTAAACTGTTAAAGGCATTGGACGATGAATCTAATGAAACACTCCTCAACTTCACCACGGATAAGATTCGTGAAATGAATTGGAAGATTTTGAAAGAGCTGCATCTCTCGAAGAGAGAAACCCAAGACATTTTCAATAAGCTGAAAGACTACAAGTATGTCGACGAAATGAACGACCTCAAATATGGTGTGTATATTCGATGGATTCCGATTGAGGACCCAGACGACATCCACTTGACCAAAGGAGCCATTTTCTGCGAACTCAAAATTGTAGACGAAGGTGTGTTTTGTGTATGCAAAAATTTCGGCTATCCAGTACGGCATTTTCAAATATCCATGGACAAGAACTTGATATTTCAGAAGCTGACCGACCAAGAGTTGGTCCTTTTGTCAGCGTTGGATCATCTCGCAAAATAATCCGTTTCTTTATGTATATGAATGAGGAGGAGATTACAACCAACTGCACCTGCACCGACGCCATCCATTCGCATCCATCCCAAGTTGTTGGTGGTCAGTTTCGCCAAACCCAACCACTATTTTAGCAAAATAATTGGTTACAACGATATACGCTTAAATACTTATTCCCATGAATACAAATACGATAAAAGCGACGTGGATGATTTACATCAACCATGAAAAGAAGGCCGTTTTCTTGCACATCCCTAAGACAGGTGGCTCGTACATCGGCCCCACCTTGGTGAAATACTATGGGTTTACCAGCTTTCTGGATTTGATAGCATATCGTCGCCCGGACCACGACACCATATGTCGCACGGCTTATTTGCCTCAGGTGAAAACCGGAAATATTCTCTACGATTATTGCTTGTTCAACAAAATCATTGGACTCATGGTCTATTGCAGCACGAGTGAGTATTTCAATCACAAAATGAACATGACGGAAGAAAAATGGAAGACCTATACCAAGTTCTGCTTTGTGCGCAATCCGTATGCTCGATTGGTGTCGGGATGGAAGCATTTCAATACGGTGTTCCACCGTTCGGTCAGCTTGTTGGACTATGTGAAAATAAGTAATCCAATGCACAGCACCACCGACATCGAATATGGCCATGTATTCATGAGCCAAAAGCGACAAATGCAAGATATCCTTGGACAATGTGGGGTGGACATCATCGGTCGATTCGAGCATTTGGAAGAAGATTTGTGCGCAGTGTTACGGTGCCTCGGGTTTACAACAATACACCACCCAGTGAAGCGCGTCAATGTATCGAATGACAGTGGGTCCCACGAACTGATACTCGACAGTGCGGTCATTCGCTTCATCAACCGCCTCTTTGTAGACGATTTTGAGACATTTCATTACCAAATGGTCAGCATATGATGTCGGACCATTTGGCTACGGTGCAAAAGTAGTGCACAATGCTGGTGAGCAATATTGCATACAGGACGTGCATGAGGGTGGCAGGCGCACGCGTGAAGGAAGTCATAAAGGCGGTGGCACCAAAAATGAAAACCATGTCGCGCTTCTGTTTGATATCCAGGTAGACACCATGTCGTGCCATATTGCTCACGCATTGCTCTGCATACGCAAAGGCTTCGATATGGCCAGGGGGCAAGAAAAACATTCCCGTGGTGATGATAGATTTCATATGCATATTTTTTTTTCTTTATGTATTGGTCTAGTCTATTCTTTATATTGTTTTGTTATAGTTTCTTATTGCCTCTTTGCTGTTATCGTCTCTTCGTCTTGGTCAAATGAACGGATGCTTTGCGTTTGCATGTGAACGTGCCTCGTTTGAAACCCTTCTTGTTGACAACTGCACGTGTACAGACGCCAATAGAGCGTGCTTCGACTGATTTTGATTTTGTCCCGAGTTTTTTGATGCATCGGCATAGTTTCCCAGCGAGTAGTTCCTCCGCCTGCGCTTTTAACAATCGTTTGTTCGATGGTATTGGTTTCCCATAAAAGGCAAGGATGTGTTTATAATCATTTGGTGTGAGTGCCGAGTCAGACATGGAAAATGGCAAGTCAAATCGGTGTATATAATAGATGGCGAATAAAAATTATACAAAAGGTAGTCAAATAAATTACATTTTTGATAAATACATATTTCTAAACATATATTAGGCAAATGAAAATTGTTGTATTTGATTTAGACGAAACTCTCGGTTACTTCACCCAATTTGGCATATTTTGGGATTGTTTGAAGCATTGTCTCAATTCGGTGATGACCCAGACGGAGTTTGATGAGGTGTTAGACCTGTATCCAGAGTTTTTACGACCAAATGTTTTGAACATTTTGTCCTTTTTAAAGACCAAAAAGCGAACCAATGATTGTCACAAAATCATGTTGTACACCAACAACACCGGTGTGCGGGAATGGGCAAGACAAATCGTCTCCTACTTTGAGAAGAAGGTGCATGACCCCAAATTGTTTGACCAAATCATCGGTGCGTTTCGTGTGAACGGCAAACGTGTCGAAATGTGTCGCACTACCTACAACAAAACCCTCGGGGACTTGGTCCGCTGTACTAAAATCCCTGTCGACGCGGAGATTTGTTTTGTCGACGACAGCTTCCACCCGGCCATGGCCCATGAAAACATCTATTACATCAACATCAAACCCTATCAATACAGTCTGCCGTTCAGCGAAATGATGGACCGATTCAAAGGGTCGGCCATTGGGCATCGTCTTATTGAAGATTACGAGAACTTCGATATGTGCATGTTGCAATTCATTCAACCGTTCAACTATCGTGTACGAGGGAAGAACCCTCGGGAATATGAAGTGGACAAGGTGATTGGCAAAAGCATTGTTGGGCACTTACGGACCTTTTTTCATGGCGACAACCGAGCAAAAACCGTGAAAAACCGTGGTCAAAGGCGAAACCGCACCTTTAGGTACCGTTGAACTCTTGCAATCCCTTTTGCTCCATGACCTGTTGCAGTTTATCGCGGACCGGCGCCACCTTTTCTTCGACACGCCCCTTGATGGAATCAAAGTAGTTTTTCAGCACCGCAGTGGTCAGGATAAAGAGTCCGGCATTGAAGGCTATTTTCTGGTCCAATTCCGTGAACACAACCTGGCGATAAGGGTTAAAACGCCAAATAAGAAACAGGCAGATGTAGGTCCTCACGTAGAAATCGAGAATAGAAAGGTATTTGGGTGCACTTTGGGAGAGCCCGAACGCGGACACCACGATAAGAGCATACGAAATCCACGTCGCCCAGTCGAACACTTTCTCCTGATACTGAGTCAATGATTGTTTCAATTTCATATTGGATTTCTTGATATACAATATGAAAATAATATATTTTTTTTTCTATCTAGGTTCTAACAATCATTTCAGTTCACCCTTTTTTCTGGTAGGTTGACAACGTGCGGGCACTCGGGTCGGTTGCGTCTGTGTACTTGGGCATCCAAAAGTATGGAAGAATGTGTTGGCAATGAGGATAGCACTCTAAAAACGTATTTTTGTAGTAAATTTTCTCCGTTTCTATAGTGGGGTCGTAGATATCCAATTCCAAACCAGCTACCTTACTATGCTTATATGAAACGTCCTCACTCATCGTTTGCGCAATCTTTTCTTGCAAAATCTGGAAGAGGGAACGCCCCTGTGTGCTGACCCCGTCACTGAATGCCTCCTTCCGTCGCCACAGTATGGCATCTGGCAAGATTTGTCCACCACGAATGTCTCGGAAATTGTCCGCATGGAACGCTCTCCTCAACAAGTTCTTTTCGGGAGCACCAGGAAAGTTGCGATGGTTGCGGAAATAAGGAGGAATGGTGAGCACATAATTGACAAAGCTGCGGTCCAAAAACGGCGTTCGTGGCTCCAGTCCATTTGATGAAATCGACTTGTCGGAGCGCAGTACGTCAAACATGTAAATGTCCTTTAAGAGTCGTCTTGTTTCCTTGTCGAATTCGAAATCATCTGGGCAAGAATTCATGTAGAGATATCCACCAAACAACTCGTCGGACCCGTCGCCATTGAAAATGACCTTGGCCTCTGAGTGTGACGCAATGTACTTGCCCAGCAAATAGTTGCCCAAACTGGCACGCACAGTGGTTGTATCGTAGCTTTCTATGGCCTGTATGACTTCCGGGATGGCATTGAACATGTCGTCTTCAGTCACAATGATTTCCGTGTGATTCGACCCGATATATTCGGCCACAATTTTGGCGAACTGTATGTCCTCGGAACCTGCCAAACCGATGCTATAGGTCTCCAACACTTGGTTCCTTTTGCGAAAATGGTTGGCGACCAGTGCGGCCACCAAACTGCTGTCCAATCCACCGCTCAACAGGCATGCCACCGGGCGTTCGGTTGTCTCACATCGTTTGATGATGGCTCCGTTGAAATAGTAAGCGATGTTGCGATGGAATTCCACAAAAGGGTCCTCCTCTTCAGTAAAGAGACGCGAATACGAAAAGGTGGGCAACACATACGGACGGGGTTTGCTGGTTTCGCGCCATCCTTCGTTACCTTGCTGGAAGACGGAATATGTACCCGGAGGGAACTGCTGGATAGACGATGTGTCCAGTGAATGGTTATAGAAACGCTCCAAACACTTTAGCTCCGAAGCAAAACCGTACATCATACTTACACGGTCCTGGACAGTGTAGAGAGGTCGAACCCCAAATGGGTCACGGGCGGCATACACCATGTTCTTGTGAATGCGATTGTCCAATAGAACAAAGGCAAAGACACCGTCTAACATCAACAAGGTTTGCTCTATGCCGTACGCGAGATACAAATGAATAATGACCTCACAATCTGATTGGGTGGTTGGTGTGACGCGCATGCTACGGTAGATCTGACGGTAGTTGTAGATTTCGCCGTTGCATATGAGCTCGACACCTTGGTAGACAATGGGCTGATGGGAAGCTTCGTTTAGGCCGTTGATGGCGAGTCGGTGAAATCCCAACGTTAGGCCCATATGATGCACGAGTTTAGAGAACTCGGGTCCACGTCGAGCGCCTTTCATGAACTCGCTTCGTAGTGTATTCATATTGACATCATCATCACTATTTAGTAGAGCAAAGATTCCGCACATGTTTCTCTGATTGTTTGAATATATTTCACATGCAGTCTTTAAACTTCTTTTCCAGGAAGAAAATGAAAAAAAAATATATAAATAATATATCAACAGATGTCAAATACAATGAACTCTAACCCAAACCACATGGAGATGGAGAGAAGTCCACCAGTGGCAGTATGTGTGTCCGATATTCACCGTCAAACCAACGAACGAATCTATGACCGTAACATCCCCTCTCAACCCTTGCAACCTTATATTGATGTTCGTCCGGTCATGACCAAGTACTCTCACTTTCCCATTGTGGACCCACGCAAATCCATCAGTGTACCCTTGCAACAAATGCCTACGTATAATGTGGGGCAAGTCTTCAATCCTGGCAATGCAGCCGGCCCATGGTCTGGTTTTGCCACCAATGTGAACGCGGAATCGGAGTTGCGAAACCAAGTGTATGCCTTACAGAAGTGTAGCCAAGCAGTTTATGTGCCAAACTCCAATTCGGATTTGTACTCATACAGCTTTCAAACGGTCACACAACCTAATCCACACTCATTGCTCTTCCAGTCTGATTCCTTTGCTTCCTTCAACCCCAATCCAGCACCTGGAAAGTGTGGATACAGTGCTTTCAATAACAATACACGTGTCCAAGTGCGCGACTTGACAAAGCAAACAGCTTAAATGACAAAAAAAACTGGAAGTTAGGTTCAAAACATTCATATTAAATTTTTGGGTCTATTTTCACTTAAAAAGGAGAGAAGTAAAAAGTAAAAGCAAGTCATCATCATGCATCCATTGGTTTTACTTTTCTTGTTATACCTCAGCTTCCACCATGGGGCTCGAGTGAAAAAGACGTCGGTCTTGTTCAACCAATTCAAACCCAAATCCCCAAACCAACAACATTACCTAGAGTTACTCAATCGCAAAGACGACCTCATTGTGGCGGTCACTGGTCCCGCTGGGTCCGGAAAGACCTTCATGGCCTGTATGCATGCCATCCAACAGCTGAAGGATGGAGCTATTCAAAAAATTGTCCTGACACGACCTGCCGTATCGGTGGACGAAGACTTGGGATTTCTTCCTGGGAACATCGACAAAAAAATGCTTCCGTGGACAAAGCCAATGTTTGATGCATTCTCGAGGGTGTACTCCAAGAGTGAGCTCTTACAGCTGTTGAGTGGAGATAAAATCGAAATATGTCCGCTCTGCTTCATGCGAGGGAGAACATTTGACAATTCCTTTATTATTGCGGACGAAATGCAGAACAGTACCCCTAACCAGATGTTGATGTTGCTCACTCGCATTGGAAGAAACAGTAAAATGGTGGTGAACGGGGACCTGGAACAGAGTGACCGTATTCATCACAATGGGTTGAAGGATTTAGTGTTCAAACTAAAGAAGAGAAAAGGAGAGAAAATACATCTTGTGCAAATGGATGAACAGGATATTCAGCGTAGTGAGTTAGTCAGCTATGTTCTCGAAATGTACCAATCGCAAGCACCTTCTTCCGCTTCCTCTGGCACGAATACTACTACGACCGCTTCCTCTGGCACGAATACTACTACGACCGCTTCCTCTGGCACGAATACTACTACGACCGCTTCCTCTGGCACGAATACTACTACGACCGCTTCCGCTGGCACGAATTCATCTACAACAAATACCTCTTGTACGAATTCCACTGCAAACGCAACAAATTTACCGTACGATAAGAACAACGATAGTGCTCTTATTCCCTTAAAAGATTATTATGTAATCGATTATTATCGATTGAAAAAAAAATATATATAAGTATATCAACATTGAGCCATGTCCGATGCCTACATCAATCAATTGACGTTGGATTGTTTGTTGAACAAAGAAAGAATGGGTCTTCATGTAATGAAACAGAGAGAAAAACAACGTAACAAAGAGGACTTGCAGTTCTATAGCAAACGCATTCATCACCTCTTTAAAGACCTACTCCATGAAGCGTTTCCACCTGACTTACCACCCGATGTCACGTATGCATACGATAACTTTGTGAAGGCGACCATTCATTATTTTAAAATCGCAGACAGCAATGACATTTTGCAACAAGAGTATGCTGATTTAGACCTACCTCCCGAGAATCCCGAGAATGATGACACCACCACAGCGAAACCGACCCAGCATGTAGCAGCAGCCACCAGCAGCCAAGAAATCGACAAAATCCTTATGCGCACAGTGAAAATGGACCTGCCCACTCTGGACAAATACGTTAAGCGTACACAGAAGAAAGCACCTCGTTCTGAAGAACAAATCGTTTTACCCAAATTTAGAGAGACGAACCTTTCGCATCCTGCATTAAAAAACAAGGGGATAAAAAAGAATATCTGCTCAATATATGAAGACAATGACCATGCGACGAAGGACGAAGACATGGAGGAGGAAGAAGAAGGGTTCCTTGAGAGCATTGAAGACGAGGCGTAGAAAGGGTGGTTCCAAACAAGTGAACTGCAGTCCCAAACCCAAAGAAGAACTCAATGGGTTTAGTTGTTACACGAACAAAGCCCTGTTTAAGCTTCGAGACCATTGGAATGCACGCCATCCAGACGTCAAAATTGTCACTACCTCTCCCAAGGAAATTCATGCACAATTGAATGCGTTCATGAAAGACGTATGCAACAACGAAGCCTGTTGGTTGAAACAAAAAGGTGCGTTTGGACCTCACCCAAAGGATTTGATAGACTCCTTTGCTCCCCCCGCACCTGCAGAATGGAAAAAGAACCCAAATGAATGGTTGTCGAGTGTGGACATCATGAAGGTAATGAAGCAGTACGAGAAGGCATACAAATGTTTTGACTTCATGGGTCCCACACCGATTAATTTTGATACCAAACGATTGCATGGAGAGTGCGTTTGGGAGGAGTTGTGCAAATTCAATTTAGACAAACTTATCAAGAACGGCAAGTACAAAATTGGCATTATTTTCAACACAGACCCCGACGACAAGCCTGGGCAGCATTGGATATCCATGTTCATCAATGTGCGTAAAAAGAAAATCTTCTTCTTCGACAGCACGGGAGACCCTGCACCCCGTGAGGTGATGACATTGGTGAAACGCATTCAGAAGCAAGGGTTGGAATTGAATCCACCAATTGATTTTGAGTTCGACAGCAACGAGGGTATCGAACACCAGTATGGAAACACTGAATGCGGTATCTACTCCATCTTCTTCCTTGTGCACATGTTAGAAGATAAGGTAACAGAGCATTATATGAAAACCCACATACTAAAGGACGAATACATGCAAGATTTTCGTCATGTTTATTTTAATGATTCGTTGTGAAAAAATATATAAAACCATGATGTGTACTTAACTTATATATTTTTTTTTGTTCAAAATGTCCTCTTCTTCCTCCTCCTCGTTTGCTCATCCAGACAATCTGCGCATGATTTGGGACCTAATTAGCGATGAAGAACTTTTCCGTTTTCTCTCCAAAGACATGCAATCCAAAGTCCATACCTTGTTCACCAACAATATCAAAGGATTTTATGACTCCGAACGGACACGTACCGCTTCCCTGGTGGAGATGAACAAGAAGTATATTCTCCTTATTCTTCGGTATATCAAGACCAACTTTGCAGTGATGCCCAGCAAAATCCGGATTCATTCTGAGGAACCCACTGAAATCACTCCACTTCCTCCTCCTAAAGAGCTGATAACTTTCGAAGAGATTCAACACGACAAACAGAGTCAATTTGAACGCGACTTCACTCAACGACAAGAGGAATTTCAAGGCTACATGCAGGTCAAGGTACCACCCGCACCCAGTTTTGCTGACCAGGATAAAGACCAACCCATCCGCGAAATGGACAAGATTTTGAAGGAGATGCAAGCTCAACGAAATTATGAAATCGAACAGATACGGACCTTCAACAACGCACAACCGAACAACTGGCTCGATGCACAGGAAACGTCCATCAAGTCTCCTCCGCTCTCTCCCCAGAAGAAAACTGTTTCGTTTGAAATAGAACCAGGGAGAAAAGAAGAAGATGACCTCCCCCTTTTCTCTAAATTGAAAAAGGTGGTTGAGAAGGATTCTATCACCTTAGAGGTCAAGGAACTAGACGATAGGTCTCGTGTGGAAGCCATTGAAAAAGAGGTGCAAGTATTGAACAAGAAATTGGACAGAATCTTGGAGCTGTTGGGCGAAAAGAAGTAAGTATTAGACGACGTTCTCAATGGTATACTCCGTTTTTCCGTTGGCATCCTTTCGCACAGTGAGCTCAGCTATCTTGCTTGGGACAAGGTTCGTTCTCTCTTCCATGAATGCCTTTGCTGCAGTTGGTTCGTAGAGGTCATAACGACCCTTCCCCTTGCTCCGTCCGAAATATCTTTTTCCTTTGATGGTGATTTCCTGTCCAACCCACTTTTCTTTCACGGTGCGGAGATTGGCACGGACGGTTGTGTCGTCTTCTTGGTCTTTGTAATTTGGAACATACGAGAATTGATGAATCGAAGGATTACCAAACTGCATGCATTTGTCGCCTGAATACAACTCGCAATCAAAGGATGATTGTTTGATTGCATCGGTCAATTGCGTCATCAACCTAGCCTTCTTTTCGGATATTTCAAAGAGATACTCGTCTGTCGTAATGGGTTTCTCAGTGATTTTGCTCGTGTCCCATCGTTCGAGTTGTTTGCTGCTTTGCACCTGTTTAGGAGTCAACTTCATCAAATACAGAAACACCTCCACTGTTTGCAATTCCTTTGGCAAATCCTTGTGGCTGCAAATACGGCGCGCTCGTCCAATCACTTGCTCTGCACGTACAGGGTGCCAGTACGGGTCCATCAAATGAACAAACCGTGTGTTACGCAGATTGATACCTTCTGAGCCGGATGACGTTATCATGAAGACCTTGATGACTTCTCCCATGTTGTTGTTGATATGAATTTTTCTCAGTTCCCTGCTGATATTTTCCGGTATTTCGTCCCATTCACCGTTGTAAATGTGACGTATCAACTCCTTTTCCTCCGAAGTTTCCGTTCCTGTATACAGCGCATATGTTGGCTTGCCTTTTTCCGATTCTGGGATGTCTATTTCCCACAAACCACCGTGGGTCTTTCTTACCTTGAACCGTGTGAATCCATTGGCATTGAGCACCAGTGTGAATAGACCAATCCCCTCTGCAGCACGGAACTGACTGTACACCAGGTGCAAGCCTTCGTATCCAGGGTCCTGAATATTCTCCAGGATGTGAAGGAATTTGGGACTGTATATTTGCAGTGCGTCTTTGGAGAAATATTCGTCCGGGTTCTGCTCCATAAGTTCGACTTGATGTCTCAATCTCTCCTTGTAGTCCTCACCACCTTCTGTCTCCAACTCTTCGTCTCCCTCTGGTTCCACTGCGACAGTTTCTTCGCGTTCGCCCACCTGCGCCTTTCTTGCGGGTTTTTCTCTCTCGGGAATCGCGAAATTGCACACTAACCGCGAATAAATACGGTAGGTCGAGGTGAATTCTGCGTTTTGCACCTTCAGTGAGCCTTCGCGTTTTCTCTCCTCTGCACGTTCTTGCTCGTAGATTGCAAATTGTTTGTCGCTCATAGGGATGTTGACAATGTGATAATCTTCGTTCAAGTTATTTTCAAACTTCGGTAACAAGCTTTCCTGTGCGCTTCGAAAGTAGGAAGTGAGGCCGAGAATTCTTCGTTTGAATGCGTCCGCGTTCTTCATGTTCTTGTTGTCATCGATATACCTCGACTCAAACTCATCCAAACGGTCCGGTAAGGCCTTGAAATATTGCACGGTTCTGCTCACCACATCGATTTTGTTGCGTTCCAATACGTTACTGATTTGCTTCAAAAACTGCTCGTCGGTGAGGTTTAGCAAACTGTCTTCCTGGGTGACACCATGATACTGTGCGCTTTTGTCGATGCTGTTCTTGAACCCAAACGGATTGCGAGTGACCGTTAGTACCCTGCTGGATGGCGAATAGTCCAAATAGTCCGTCGATTTCACACCCAACAGCATCTTGCGAATGGCTTCTTTGTCCACTGTGCCCTCCTTTTTCACATTCAAGGTGAGTTTCCACGTGGTGATGTACCCGCGCAGTATATTGAACAGGATACCCAGTTCATTCGGATAGTTGATAATGGGTGTACCGGTTAGCAAGACAATACGGACATTCCTTGCGCGCAGAAGCATCTCGTACATCTTGATAAAGGGTGCTGCTTTGCTTTTCATTGAGGGAAGTTCTAAGTCACCATTTTCCGTTGGCTGCCGACTGTTTAGTTTGTTTACGATGAGACTGATGAAATTGTGTGCTTCATCAATGATGACCACCTTATTGTCAAACATGTTGTGGGCGTAATTGTCAGTCAAACGAACCAAGTTGCTCTCCTTCACACCGCCATTGTAGTTGATAAAACTGTACTTCTGCTGAATCATGTTGTCCAACTGTTTTTCGAGAAGTTGGCGCTCCTCTTCTGTCAGCGAGTCGTAATTGCTTCGCTTGCGCACATTCACAAAAAATGCCCCTCCATGTTTATTGATAAAATCCGTCGACAAATTGAGGACCGTAGAGATGGTCTGCAATGCCTCTGGATGGCGTTTGGTGGACACCCATTCCCAGTGCTGGTTCTTTTTAAAGAGAGAATCACCGCATTTTTTCAATTCGCCCATATAATTGGCACGCAATGAAGCGGGGGTCATCACAACCACCGTCTTGGAATCCTTCATACCTTCCGCAATGGCAATACTGGTGCATGTTTTACCGGACCCCAATCCGTGATACAGCAACAAGCCGCGATAAGGAGTATACAGGTTCATATAATCACGAACAATCTGCTGATGAAGCAACAGAGAGATGTTGGCAGCACTTTGGCCAATGGTGTCACAGCTAATCGCCTCCTCATTGGCTTCCAGTTCTTTCTTGTACGGCTCGAAAACACCGTTGATAAATTGCACAAACTTCTCTCTGTTGGTCATTATATAACTTGGCACCTGAATGCGTACAGGCGATGGTTTTGGTGGCAGACGGGATGGATTGTTTAGAGCTGCGAGCAATTCTTCTACATCTTCGCTAATAAGCTCATGTGGACGCTTGGTGCGTCTCTCCTTGTTGGTTACTACTGCTGTTATTGTGGCTGCTTCTTCTTCTTCTAGTGATAGTTCTTCGGGTCCTTCTGTTCCTTCTCGTTCTTCTGGTTCTTCTCGTGCTAGGGGTCCTTCGGGTCCTTCTCGTTCTTCTAGTTCTTCCGATTCTTCCCGTTCAGTCGCCGCCTTTGTCCTCTTAGTTCTCGGTTCCAAATCACTTTCACTAATACCTTCTACCGTCTCCACACCAGCCTCTACCAATTGCTTGAGGAAAGCGTTGCGGTCAAATGGCACTCCTGATTTAGTTTCATCAACAACCCCTTTCACTAAAAAGATTTCCTTTTCATCGAGAGGTCCCTTCACCATCAATTTGCGCTTTAACTGTTCTAAATGTTCGTTCATTTTATACTATTTTATATTATTTTAATAATTATTTTTCGTGAACATAATTTATAATCCCTACTGTAACAGAAGCACCACTTATTATATCTCGTATTATTATACATGGAGGTCATCTATAATAACAACACACCTGTTCAAAATCGTCAATATTTAAAAGTATTTGAAACCCAAACACCACCACAAATAAAGTTGTCCTCTAACATCATCAGACCATACGTTATTGTGATGTATGACCCCGATGCAGTAGGGGGGACTTATTTGCATTGGATTAAGGGGAGTGAGAAGGACTTTCTCTCATACAAAGGTCCTTCACCACCACCAAACACTGGCGAACACCATTATGTTTTTGAGTTTTATATAAAACCAGATGACTTTCATCCTAATGTGGAAGAGAGAACTATCCGAAACAGTATTGAAGAAAGCAAGGCATCATGGGGCTTACACGGAAAACCATTGCACTCCGTCTCGTTCACAGTAAAATCTCCGACCAGCGGAGGAAAGAAGAGCAAGACAAAAAGGACGAAGAGGAGTAAAACCAAGAGAACTAAGACAAAGAGAACTAAGACAAAGAGAACTAAGACAAAGAGAACTAAGACCAAGAAGCCCCATTAAAGCTAAAGCTAAAGCTACTTTTCAAATTTATCGATAGCTTGAATGCCTTCGTTACACGCCACTTGCTCTGCCTTGCGTTTAATTTTGTGTTGACCTTCGCCTAGGTAGATAAGCACCTTAGAATTCTCGGCGACATAATCGTGAATTGCCTTAAAGTTCTGGAAGAAGGCAATGTCCACAGAATCTGCATGCGTCAAATGATAGATGGGTTGACCCAAGCACAAATACACACCCATTTTGTAGCCACGCTCCATGTCGTGTTCGATTTCCAAGTAATGCGGTGTCACCTTGAATTCCTTTTGGATTTTCACTTGCAGTATGTTCTTGTAATTGTCGTCGTTCTGAATGAGAGCCACCCAGTCGATGTGGGTTTCGAAGATGCGATTGATGAACCGTTTGGCCATTTTAAAGCCTGGACTCTCGTCGTCACATGCGTCTTCCGACTCAGGATTGTGTGTTTCGAAATTGAGGAAGAGGGCACCAATAAAGGACTCGAACAGACATCCGAGCTTCTTCAAATTCGTTCTGGTTTTCTTTTCTTCGGCATGCTTGGAGAGAACGAGCCAACGGTGGAGGCCCATTTCCAAAGCAATTTTGCCAATGGCTTCATTTTTCACAATGGCAATCTTCTTCTCCGTCATGAACCCTTCGTTTTCTTTGGGGAAACGTTTGTACAAGTAGAGTTTGGTCACGCATTCCAGGATGCCGTCGCCCAAGAATTCCAGCCGTTCGTTCGATTTTGAACTGAGAGGCAAACAGTCTGGAGGTCGTTCAAGGATCGTGATGTTCTGTTCGGCATTCTCGTATTGAGGTCGCTTCGTATAGGAACGATGCACAAAGGCGCGCTGGTACACTTCCAAGTTGCGCACGATCGGTGGCAGACCATATCTGGAAAGAATAGATTGTACTTCGCACAATGTAATCTTCACGTTCTGAGGATTATACGGGTTGAAGACCAGTCCCTCGTCCGTTTTGATGAGGTCGTCGTCGTGAGCTATTTTGATTTCAGAGGTTGTCATG
>Ga0209550_10000409_pt1 | contig 39490 bp, 38 predicted proteins | sample LauGreSuBDMM15SN_2_FD_187567 | JGI IMG/M metagenome (GOLD analysis project Ga0209550, IMG submission 187567) | Freshwater lake microbial communities from Lake Michigan, USA - Su13.BD.MM15.SN (SPAdes) (version 5) | ecosystem: Environmental > Aquatic > Freshwater > Lake | place: Lake Michigan...
CAAAAGAAGAACGCCAAAATGATGAAGCCTTGGGGTGCAATCAGCACCCAAGGCAACCATTTGGACCGAAAAATAACTTTTTTATCGCTGCTCAAAATATTCAAGCCAGCCGACGCGAACGCCGACTGGCTTGCCTTAAAAAAGACCTGAAAAATCAGGACTTGTTGGCTTTTTCAAACTTCTCGAGCAATTCGTTACCGCGCTTGACGATGCTGTCCAAGGCGTCCTTGGCAGACTTTTTGCCCGCCCAGACTTGTTCGAGTTCTTCATCTTCAATGGTGCGGATCTGCACATAGTTGCCCAAGCGGATGCCGCGCGACTTTTCGGTGGTCTTGCGGATCATCTGGTTGACCGACACGTCAGTTCCGGGGTTTTGCTTGTAAAAGCCCGAAGCTTCTGTGATCTTGAAGGCTTCCATGGTCACAGGCAAGTAACCGGTGCGTTTGTGGTTCACCGACTGAACGACCGGGTCAGACAGGTAATTGAAGAAAGCTGCAACGCCTTTGTTCTCTTCGGCTTTCTTGCCAGCCATGGCCCAGAGGCTGGCGCCACCGATTACGGTGTTCTGAGGCGCGCCGGCCACATCGGGGTAATAAGGCAAGGTGCCCACAGCAAACTTGAACTTGGCGTTTTTGCTGATACCAGCATAAGCCGCCGACGAGTTGGTGTACATCGCGCATTCGCCAGACTCAAACGTGGCGCCGGCAGCACCAGCGCGACCTTTGTAAACAAACAGGCCTTGTTGGGCCATGTTGCCTAAATTCTCAATGTGGCGCACATGCAAAGGCGAGTTAAGAACCAAGCGGGCGTCCATGCCCTTCATGCCGTTGCCTTTGGTGGCCAATTCGGTGTTGTGCCAAGTGGAGAAGCTCTCCAACTGGGTCCAACCTTGCCAAGCTGTGGTGAAAGGGCACTTGTGGCCGCTGGCTTTGAGTTTGGCGGCGGCCAAAGCCACCTCAGGCCAGGTTTGTGGCAGCTTGTCGGTCGAAACGCCTGCGGCCTTAAGGGCGTCCACGTTGAACCACATGACCGTGGTCGAACTGTTGAACGGGAAAGACATCATTTGGCCATTGGGCGCGGTGTAGTAACCGGACACGGCGGGCACGTATGATTTGGGGTCAAACTTGTAACCCGCATCGCGCATGATTTTTTCTGCTGGAACCACCACGCCTTTGGAGGCCATCATGGTGGCGGTGCCCACTTCAAACACCTGCAGGATGTGTGGGGCATTGCCAGCGCGGAAGGCGGCCACAGCGGCCGTCATGGATTCGTCGTAATTGCCCTTGAAGACGGGCACAATTTTGTAATCTTTTTGCTTGCCGTTGAAATCTTTGGCAATATCTCCAACCCACTCGCCCAGGGCGCCGGACATGGAGTGCCACCATTGAATTTCGGTTTGGGCTTGGGCCGTCAGGCTGGCCAAACCCAAGGCTATGGCTGAAAGGGATGTTTTGAAGTTCATGCTAGCTCCTGAGATGGAAAACGGCGGTTGAGTTGCTCTTCATGCTCTTCATCGCCACTCAATTTAACATTTTTGCACAGAAGTGTGACTGAAAGAAGGCGAAAATAAGTCAAAACAGTGACTTGACGTGGTGTGGGACCCATGATTAACCTGCTGGGTTGGGTGTCCCTCTGTGCCCCGCGTGTTTAATGCACTGCGGTAACATTGGCCTCCAGCCGGTTTGACGCCACTGTCCAGGTCTGGCTGACCGCGTTTTAAAACGCATTTGACCGCGCCTACCCCCATGAATGCACCCACCACGCTCCAATATTTGATGCAAGCCGACGCCGATGCGCCGCGCTTGCGCGAAATTCCTTACAACTACACCAGCTTTTCAGACCGCGAAATTGTGCTGCGATTGCTGGGTGAGTCGGCTTGGGATCTGCTGAACCAGTTGCGCCAGGAACGCGGCACGGGCCGCTCTGCTCGGATGTTGTACGAAGTGCTGGGCGACATTTGGGTGGTCGAGCGCAACCCTTATTTGCAAGACGACCTGCTGGACAACCCCGCCCGCCGCAAACTGCTGGTCGAGGCCTTGCAGCACCGTCTGGGCGAGGTGCAAAAGCGCCGCACCCCAAGCGTGGACGCCGCACGCGACGACTTGGTCGGCCAATTGTTGGCCATGGCCACCCAGGCCGTGACGCAATTCAATGAGCGTTTTGGCCGCATGGCCAAGCTGCGCAGCCAGGTGCAAAAGACACTGGGCCGCTTGACGGCCAAAGACAACATCAAGTTCGACGGCCTGTCGCGCGTGAGCCATGTGACCGACGCCACCGATTGGCGCGTGGAATACCCCTTTGTGGTGCTCACGCCCGACACCGAAGAAGAAATGGCGGGGCTGGTCAAGGGCTGTATCGACCTGGGCCTGACCATCGTGCCCCGTGGCGGCGGTACGGGCTACACCGGTGGCGCTATTCCCTTGACCTGGAAGAGCGCGGTGATGAACACTGAAAAGCTCGAAGCCATGACCGAAGTCGAGATGTTCGACCTGCCCGGCGTGGCCCATCCGATTCCCACCATCTGGACCGAAGCCGGGGTGGTCACCCAGCGCGTGGCTGATGCGGCCGAGCGCGGTGGTTTTGTATTCGCCGTCGACCCGACCTCTGCCGAAGCCAGCTGCATTGGCGGCAACATCGCCATGAACGCGGGCGGCAAAAAGGCGGTGCTCTGGGGCACGGCTCTGGACAACCTGGCCAGCTGGCGCATGGTCACCCCCGACGCCGAATGGCTGGACGTGGTGCGCATGGACCACAACATGGGCAAGATCCACGACGCTGAAGTGGCGACTTTTGAGCTGCGCTACTTCAAGGCCGACGGCAAGACGCCGATTCGTACCGAAACCTTGGTCATCCCCGGCAAATCTTTCCGCAAGGAAGGCTTGGGCAAGGACGTGACCGACAAGTTCCTGAGCGGCCTGCCGGGTGTGCAAAAAGAAGGCTGCGACGGCCTGATCACCAGCGCCCGCTGGGTCATGCACCGCATGCCCGCGCACACCCGCACGGTGTGCATGGAGTTTTTTGGCCACGCCCGCGAGGCGGTGCCCAGCATCGTTGAGATCAAGGACTTCATGTTTGCCGAGCAAAAGCGCACCGGCACCGTGATGGCGGGTCTGGAGCATCTGGACGACCGCTATTTGCGGGCGGTGGGCTATTCCACCAAGTCCAAGCGCGGCGGTTTCCCCAAGATGGTGCTGATCGGCGACATTGCCGGTGATAACGCCGACGACGTGGCCAAGGCCACGTCCGAGATCGTGCGCATCGCCAATTCGCGCAGCGGCGAAGGGTTTATTGCCATCAGCCCCGAAGCGCGCAAAAAGTTCTGGTTGGACCGCAAGAAAACAGCGGCCATTTCGCGCCACACCAACGCCTTCAAGGTCAACGAGGACGTGGTGATTCCCTTGCCCCGCATGGCCGAGTACACCGATGGCATCGAGCGCATCAACATTGAGCTGAGCCTGCGCAACAAGCTCAAGCTGTGCCGCGAGATCGAAGCCTTTTTGGAGCGGGGCAACCTGCCCCTGGGCAAGCAAGACGATGCCAACGACATCCCGTCGGCCGAGTTGCTGGAAGACCGCGTGGCGCAGGCCCTGGCCGTGGTGCGCGAGGTGCAGGCGCAGTGGCAAGGCTGGTTGACCAATGTGGACACCTTGTTCCCCCAGCTGCAAGAACACACTTTGCGCGCCAGCTGGAAGACGCAAATCCGTCCGGCTTTCCAGAACATCTTTTCGGGCTCGGCTTTCCTGCCGATCCTGAACGAGGTCACGGCCATCCACCAGCGCGTGCTTAAAGGCCGTGTGTGGGTGGCGCTGCACATGCACGCGGGTGACGGCAACGTGCACACCAACATTCCCGTGAACAGCGACAACTACGAGATGCTGCAAACCGCGCACGAAGCGGTGGCCCGCATTATGGTGCTGGCCCGCAGCCTCGACGGCGTTATCTCGGGCGAGCATGGCATCGGCATCACCAAGCTGGAGTTTTTGACCGACGCCGAGTTGGCCAACTTCACGGCTTACAAGGCCAAGGTAGACCCCGAAGGGCGCTTCAACAAAGGCAAACTGCTGCGCGGCGCGGCCCTGACGGGCCTGGGCGACGATGTGCACGCTGCCGACCTGACGCATGCTTACACCCCCAGCTTTGGCCTGATGGGCCACGAGTCGCTGATCATGCAGCAGTCAGACATTGGCGCCATTGCGGCCAGCGTGAAAGACTGCCTGCGCTGCGGCAAGTGCAAACCGGTGTGCGCCACGCATGTGCCGCGCGCCAATTTGCTTTACAGCCCGCGCAACAAAATTTTGGCCACCTCATTGTTGGTCGAGGCTTTCCTTTACGAAGAGCAAACCCGCCGAGGCATCTCGATCAAGCACTGGCAAGAGTTTGAAGACGTGGCCGACCACTGCACCGTGTGCCACAAGTGTCTGTCGCCTTGCCCTGTCAACATCGACTTTGGCGAGGTGTCGATGAACATGCGCAACTTGCTGCGCAAGATGGGGCAAAAGACCTTCCGTCCCGGTAATGCGGCGGCCATGTTTATGCTGAACGCCACCAACCCCGAAACCATCAAGCTGGCGCGCTTGGCCATGGTCGATGTGGGGATGCGGGCGCAGCGCTTTGTGGCGGGCGTGCTCAAAGGCGTGGCCCGCAAGCAAACCAGCGCACCGCCCGCCTCGGTGGGCACGGCGCCCATCAAAGAACAGGTGATTCACTTCATCAACAAGAAGATGCCGGGAAATTTGCCCAAAAAGACAGCGCGTGCCTTGTTGGACATCGAAGACAACGATTACGTGCCGATCATTCGCAACCCCCAGACCACCACATCGGAGACTGAGGCGGTGTTTTACTTCCCCGGTTGTGGCTCCGAGCGCCTGTTCAGCCAAGTGGGCTTGGCCACACAAGCCATGCTCTGGCATGTGGGGGTGCAAACCGTGTTGCCACCGGGCTACCTGTGCTGCGGTTACCCGCAAAAAGGCTCGGGCCAGTTCGACAAGGCCGAGAAAATCATCACCGACAACCGGGTGTTGTTCCACCGCGTGGCCAACACGCTCAATTACCTCGACATCAAAACGGTGGTGGTCAGTTGTGGCACTTGTTATGACCAGCTGCAAGGCTACGAGTTTGACAAAATCTTTCCTGGCTGCCGCATCATTGACATTCATGAGTTCTTGCTGGAAAAAGGCATGAAGCTGGACGCGGGCGGGGCCTACCTTTACCACGACCCTTGCCACACGCCCATGAAGCTGCAAGAGCCCATGAAGACCGTGAAGGCGCTGATGGGCGACAACGTGATCGAGAGCAAACGCTGCTGCGGCGAGTCGGGCACTTTGGGCGTGTCGCGCCCGGACATTTCGACCCAGGTGCGCTTTCGCAAGGAAGAAGAGCTGCTCAAGGGCGAAGCCGCCCTGCGCAGCAGCGGCGCGCTGGCGCCACAGGCGAATGTGAAGATTTTGACCAGCTGCCCCAGCTGCCTGCAAGGCTTGTCGCGCTTTGGCGACGACATGAAAAACGGTCTGCTCGAAGCCGACTACATCGTGGTCGAGATGGCCAAACACATCCTGGGTGAAGCGTGGATGCCTGAGTACGTCAGTGCCGCCAATGCCGGCGGCATCGAGCGCGTGCTGGTTTAACCCCCTGAAAGAACAAGATGGCCGGATTGAAAAAAGACATGCCCCACCCCGAGTCGCTGACCCTGCACGGTCAGACCCGGGTGCTGGAAATCGGGTTTTCCGACGGGGCGCAGTTCCGCATCCCGTTCGAGCTGATGCGCGTGTATTCGCCCTCGGCCGAGGTGCAAGGCCATGGCCCCGGCCAGGAAGTGCTGCAAACCGGCAAGCGCGAAGTGGGCATTGCCGAAATCGAGCCTGTGGGCAATTACGCCGTGAAACCCACCTTCACGGATGGGCACGAATCGGGCCTGTTCACCTGGGAATACCTGTATTTTCTGGGCGACCAAGAAGCCGCTCTCTGGAAGCAGTACGAAGACCGCCTGCAAGCCGCAGGCATGAGCCGCGACGCGCCCATGATCGAAGCCTCTGCGGGCGGCAGCTGCGGTCACAAGCATTGAAGGCACGGGCATGAGCAGCACCCACTTTGGTTTCAAAACCGTCGACGAGACCGAAAAAGCCAAGCACGTGCGCGGTGTGTTCGACTCGGTCGCGTCCAAATACGACGTGATGAACGACCTGATGTCCATGGGCCTGCACCGCGTGTGGAAGGCCTATACCGTGCAGGTGGCCAACCTCAAAGAGGGCGACCAAGTGCTGGACATTGCGGGTGGCACGGGCGACTTGGCCATGGCGTTTGCCAAAAAGGTGGGCGCCACCGGCCGCGTGGTGCACACCGACATCAACGAAGCCATGCTCTCCACCGGGCGTGACCGCTTGGTTGACCACGGCCTGGCCTTGCCCACGCTGGTGTGCGATGCAGAGAAGCTGCCCTTTCCAGATGGCCACTTCAACGTGGTCAGCGTGGCCTTTGGCCTGCGCAACATGACGCACAAGGATGTCGCGCTCAAGGAAATGTGCCGTGTGCTCAAGCCCGGCGGCAAATTGCTGGTGCTGGAGTTCTCCAAGGTGGCCAAGCCCCTTGAAAAAGCGTACGACTGGTACAGCTTCAAGATTTTGCCCAATTTGGGCAAGCTGGTGGCGGGCGACGCTGACAGTTACCGTTACCTGGCCGAATCGATCCGGATGCACCCTGGCCAGGAAGATCTGAAAACCCTTATGAAAAATGCCGGATTTGGGCATGTGGATTTTCACAACTTGTCGGCGGGGGTGGTAGCCTTGCACATGGGCATCAAATGTTGATGTCTGAAAACTGAATTTACTGAGATGGAGACACCATGAACAGCAAACTTGTGACCCTGATGCTCGCTGGAGTGATGGCCTTGGGCAGTCTAAACGCCGAGGCTGCACGCCGCATGGGTGGCGGCAAGTCTGTCGGACAGCAATCCAACCAAGTGACCAAGCGCGACGCCGCGCCCCAAACACCGGCTGCACCTGCGCAAAACGCGGCACCTGCCAACGCCGCCAAACCCGGTGCTGCGCCTGCCGCTGCCGCACCCAAGCGCCCATGGGGTGCCATGTTGGGTGGCTTGGCTGCTGGCCTGGGTTTGGCATGGTTGGCCAGCTCACTCGGTATGGGTGAAGCTTTTGGCAACATCTTGATGGCTTTGTTGATTGGCGTCGCCGTCATCGCCGTGATTGGCATGATCCTGCGGGCCCGCCGAGGGGGTGCTGCGCAGACAACGGGTAACGGAGGTCTGGCTTACCAAGGCGCGGGTGCCTCGGCTGAAAATCCGGCCACCTACAAACAATACAGCCCCCAAAACGTGGGCAACGACGCTTCTGCCCGCCCATGGGAAGGTCAAAACACCCGTTTTGACAGCTCTGCTGCCGCATCATCGACCGGCTCTATGATTGGTTCGGGCATTGGTTCTGGCCTGGGTGGTTCGGAGACCTGGGGCATCCCCGCTGGATTTGACGTCGACAGCTTCTTGACGGCCGCCAAGAGCAATTTTGTGACCTTGCAAGACGCCTGGGACCGTTCGGACATCAGCGCCCTGCGTTCCATGATGACCGATACCATGGTGGTGGAAATTCGCAACCAGTTGTCTGAGCGCGAAGCACAGTTCCCCGGCCAGCCCAACAAGACCGAAGTGGTCATGCTCGAGGCTCAGCTTTTGGGCATCGAAGAGCAGACCGACGCCTATTTGGCCAGTGTCGAATTCAACGGCATGATCCGCGAAGATGCCGCTTCTGGCCCCAGCCCATTCCGCGAAGTCTGGAACATGACCAAAGCCAAGCAAGGTGGTGGCTGGTTGGTGGCAGGCGTGCAAGCGTTGCAATAAAGCCCGGCCCCCTGGGGTGGCCTGTACTTTCGGGAATAATCGGGGACTATGGCAACACAGTCCCCTTTTTCATGGGCCGCTCAGGCTCTCCCCGATGTGGTCAACCGTCTTGCGGCCAATTTCCAGCCTCCGGCTTGGGTGGTGGACGAGAGCGTTAACCGCCTTGTTTTGTTCCTCAACCATGTGCTGATGAGCGAGCCTGAGGCCATGGCCCGATTGGCTCGCCAAAAAGGGCAACGCATCGAGCTGGTCTGGGACCGCATACAACTCCAACTGACGCCAACACCTGCAGGTTTGCTGGAGCGAGGCCGCTTTGAAGGCTTTGATCTTCGCCTCACGGTGACCGAAGAATCGCCTGTCTCACTCGCCTCGGCATTGGCCCGGGGTGACAAACCCAAAGTCCGCATCGAAGGCGATGTGCAACTGGCTGCCGAGGTCAACTGGTTGATCGACCATGTGCGCTGGGATGCCGAAGAAGATCTGGCTCGCTTGATCGGCGACGCCTCGGCCCATACGCTGGCCCAAGCCGCAAGGCAGGCCATGGCAGCTTTGCGCAGTTTTGTTGCCCAGCGGCCAGGCACCGGGCTGCGCACGGGCAGCGCAGCATGAAGCGCTGGGGCCGTTTCGGTCGAGGCGCTTTCATCGTTTTCATCGTCTTGCGCTACGGCCTGGACGAGTTGGTGCTGTCGAGCTTTCAAAAACCCTGGATCCGCCTGTTGGCCCGCGTGCTCTCGGTAGGCCGTGACTTGCGCTCGCCCCGAGGGGTGCGTCTGCGCGAAGCGCTCGAACGCTTGGGCCCAATTTTTGTGAAATTCGGCCAGGTGTTGTCCACGCGTCGTGACTTGCTGGCGCCCGATATCGCAGAGGAGTTGGCCAAGCTGCAAGACCGGGTCCCGCCTTTCAGCTCGGCCATCGCGGTGGCGTCGATCGAGCGGGCTTTCAACCGCAAGGTGGATCACATTTTCGAGACTTTTGAGCGCGAGCCTGTGGCCAGTGCTTCGATCGCGCAAGTCCACTTTGCCACTTTGCGCGGCAAAGGGGGCGTGGTGCGCGAGGTGGCGATCAAGGTCTTGCGCCCAGGCATGCTGCCCGTGATCGACAAAGACATCAGCCTTATGCGCATGATGGCTGGCTGGGTGGAGAGTCTGAGCGCTGATGGCAAACGCCTCAAGCCACGCGAGGTGGTGGCTGAGTTTGACAAATACCTGCACGACGAGCTGGACCTGGTGCGCGAAGCGGCCAACGCTGCGCAGTTGCGCCGGAACATGCAAGGGCTTGATCTGGTGCTGATCCCCGAGATGATCTGGGACTTTTGCCACCCCGAGGTCATCGTCATGGAGCGCATGCATGGCGTGCCCATCAGCCAGGTGGACCGTTTGCGAGCAGCGGGTGTGGACATCCCAAAACTGGCCCGCGATGGCGTGACCTTGTTTTTCACGCAGGTGTTTCGCGATGGTTTTTTCCATGCCGACATGCACCCCGGCAACATCCAGGTCAGCTTGGCGCCCGAGACCTTTGGCCGCTACATCTCGTTGGACTTCGGCATCGTGGGCACGCTCACCGAATACGACAAAGAATATCTGGCACAAAATTTCACCGCTTTTTTTCGCCGTGACTACAAGCGCGTGGCCGAGCTGCACATCGAGTCGGGTTGGGTACCGCCCGAGACGAGGGTGGACGAGCTGGAGTCGGCCATCCGTGCTGTGTGCGAGCCTTACTTTGACCGCCCGCTCAAGGAAATTTCGCTGGGCATGGTGCTGATGCGCCTGTTCCAGACCTCGCGCCGCTTTCAGGTCGAGATCCAGCCGCAGCTGGTGCTGCTGCAAAAGACCCTGCTCAACATTGAGGGCCTCGGTCGCGATCTGGACCCCGAGCTGGACCTTTGGAGCACGGCCAAGCCTTTTCTTGAAAAATGGATGCTGGCGCAAATCGGTCCCAAAAAGCTGTGGGAAGAACTCAAGTCCCAGGCGCCGCTCTACGCCAAACTGCTGCCGCAGTTGCCTCGCTTGCTGCACGGCTACTTGCAGCAGCCGCAGAAAAACGACACGCGGCAGATCGAGCAGTTGTTGACCGAGCAACGCCGAACCAATAAATTGCTGCAAACCCTAATTTACGCAGGTCTTGGCTTTGTGGTCTCCTTGCTCGTTATGCAGGTGGGCATGCACCTGCATTTTTTCTCATAAGTCCCAATTCTGGAGGGTACGAAGGTGCTGCTGACTTTTGTGATCGCTTATTTGGCCGTGACCATCGGCATTGGCTTGTTGGCTGCGCGCCGGGTTCACGGGGCCAAAGATTATCTGGTGGCAGGGCGCAGTTTGCCTCTTTACATGAACGTGGCCACGGTGTTCGCCACTTGGTTCGGGGCTGAGACCGTCTTGTCGGTGTCGGCCACTTTTGCCAAAGACGGCCTGAACGGCATTCCCGGTGACCCGTTTGGTGCCACCGTCTGCCTGGTGCTGGCGGCTTTGTTGTTCGCCAAGTTGTTTTACCGCCTGAACCTGCTGACCATCGGTGACTTTTACAAAGTGCGCTACGGCAAGTCGGTCGAAGTGCTGACCAGTGTGGCGATTGTTCTGTCTTATTTGGGCTGGACCTCAGCGCAATTGACGGCGCTGGGCCTGGTTATCCATGTGCTCTCGTCCGGGGCCATTGACCTGAACCACGCCATCATGCTGGGCGCGGCCGTGGTGCTGGTCTATACCGTGTTTGGCGGCATGTGGTCGGTGGCGTTCACTGATTTGTTTCAAACCGTGGTGATCGTGGTGGGCCTGATTTCGGTGGCTTTGCTGGTGGGCGGTAATGCGGGCGGATTTGAAAAAGTCATTGCCCAAGCTGCAGCCGATGGCAAGTTCGACATGTTCCCAGCCGACATGGACGCCGCCGCCTGGTGGGCCATGGCAGGTGCGTTCTTTGCGTTTGCCTTTGGTTCCATCCCCCAGCAGGATGTGTTTCAGCGCATGACCAGTGCCAAGGACGAAAAAACCGCCGTGCGTGGGACCCTCATCGGCGGTCTGATGTACTTTGTGATCGCCTTCATCCCTCTGTACATCGCTTATGCGGCGCTGATCGCCCACCCCGAGCTCAAGGCCTTGTTCGAGTCGGAAGACGCTCGCACCATCCAGCGCATCTTGCCCGATCTGGTGCTGGGCAAAATGCCCATGTGGGCGCAAATTCTGTTCTTTGGTGCTTTGCTCTCGGCCATTTTGTCGACCGCCAGCGGGGCTTTGTTGGCCCCCACGGCCACTTTCACCGAGAACGTGCTCAAGCCTTTTGTGCCCCACATGAGCGACCGCCAGTTCTTGCTGCTCTTGCGCGTCATTTTGGTCGCCTTCACGGCTTGCGCCTTGTTGTTTGCCATGAACAGCACCAGCACCATGTATGAGATGGTGCAAAACGCCTACAACGTCACCCTGACCGGGGCCTTTGTGCCGCTGGTGGCGGGCGCTTTTTGGCGGCGCGCCAACACCCAAGGCGCGCTGTGCTCGGTGGTGCTGGGTGTGGGCACTTGGCTGGCGTTCAACTTCCTGGCACCCGAGACCTTGGTGCCTGCCAACTTGTTGGGTTTGGCCGCGTCCTTTGTCGGCATGCTGCTGGGTTCTCTCGCCCCAACGCTGATTGCGAATCGGGGCCAGTCCATGGCCAGCGCCTTGGGTCACGCCGATAAAGCCCCACCTGGCCATTGATTCGACACAGTCGCTGCACATCGAAGCGCTGGCAGCGAGAATCGGTCAGGCCTTGAAGGCCATGCCAAGCCTATAATTGAAGGTTTTCTTGCATCACCTTCAAAGGCTCTTCACATGCCCATTTACGCCTACAAATGCGACGCCTGCGGCCATGCCAAGGATGTTCTGCAAAAAATGAGCGACGCGCCGTTGACCGATTGCCCAGTTTGCGGTGCGCCCAAATTCAACAAACAGCTGACAGCGCCAGGCTTTCAACTCAAAGGCACGGGTTGGTATGCCACCGATTTCAAAGGTGGCGGCACCGCAGCCCCTGCGGTGCCTGCTGCTGCCGACGCTGTGGCATCACCTGCAGCCCCTGCACCTGCCGTATCTACGGGCGGTGACGCGGCGTCGCCCTCGACCACTTCCAGCAGTGCCGGGGCCTGTGCGGCCTCTTGCGCCTGCCATTGATTTTTTGAGCCCTGACCTCAACGATTGCCCTCCCCATGAAAAAACGCAGCTTCAAACAGTACTTCATCACCGGCTTGCTGGTGTGGTTGCCCTTGGCCATCACCGTTTGGGTGCTCATGTGGTTGGTTGGTTTGCTGGATGCCGTATTTTTGGCTGTCCTGCATGCTGCTGACACCTTGATTCCTGGCGTCCACGCCAGTGCCGAATACCTGCGGGGCGTGCCCGGCCTGGGTGTGGCTATCGTGGCTGTTTTCATTTTTTCAACGGGTGTTTTTGTGGCCAACATGTTTGGCCAGTGGTGGTTGAACAAGTGGCATGGACTGATGAACCGCATTCCCGTGGTGCGCACCATCTACACCAGCGTCAAGCAGGTGGCCGACACCTTGTTTTCGGGCAGTGGCCATGCCTTTTCCAAGGCCTTGCTGGTGCAGTATCCGCGGCATGGTTCTTGGACCATCGCCTTCCTCACGGGAACACCCGAAGGTGAAGTGGCGAGCCACTTCGATCAGCCCCTGGTCAGCGTTTATGTGCCCACCACGCCCAACCCGACGTCTGGCTTCTTTTTGATGATGCCCAAAGCCGAAGTGATCGAATTGGATATGAGCGTTGACGATGCTTTGAAGTACATCATCTCGATGGGTGTGGTCGTGCCCGGCACCCCTGTCCCCAAGCCACCTGCAACTCAGCCCCAGTTGGGCTGACGCCTTTTCCCGAATCCTGTTCCTGCGAATCCTGAAAGTCCCACAACATGTCCATGCGTTCCCACTATTGCGGTCTGGTGACCGAAGCCCTGACCGGTCAAGCCGTGAGCCTGTGCGGCTGGGTCAACCGCCGCCGCGACCATGGCGGTGTGATCTTCATTGACCTGCGCGACCGCGAAGGTTATGTGCAGGTGGTGTGCGATCCGGACCGCCCCGACATGTTCAAGGTGGCCGAAGAGGTGCGCAACGAATACTGCGTGCAGATCAAAGGTCTCGTGCGTGCCCGCCCCGATGGCACCACCAACGAAGGCCTCAAAAGCGGCAAGATCGAGGTGCTGTGCCATGAGCTGATCGTCCTGAACGAGTCGGTCACGCCCCCGTTTCAGATCGACGAAGACAACCTGTCCGAGACGACCCGCCTGACGCACCGCGTGCTGGACTTGCGCCGCCCGTACATGCAAAACAACCTGATGCTGCGCTACAAAGTGGCCATGGAAGTGCGCAAGTACCTCGACGAAAACGGCTTTGTTGACATCGAAACTCCCATGCTCACCAAGAGCACGCCCGAAGGTGCGCGTGATTATCTGGTGCCGAGCCGCGTGCACGATGGCCAGTTTTTTGCCTTACCCCAGTCGCCCCAGTTGTTCAAGCAATTGCTCATGGTGGCGGGCTACGACCGCTACTACCAGATCACCAAGTGCTTTCGCGACGAAGACTTGCGTGCTGACCGCCAGCCCGAATTCACCCAGATCGATATCGAAACATCGTTCCTGACCGAAGAAGAAATCCGCGACATGTTCCAAAGCATGATCGAGCGCGTGTTCCAAAAAACCATTGGCGTTGATTTGGGCGAATTCCCGGTCATGACCTACCAAGACGCCATGCACATTTATGGCTCTGACAAGCCCGACCTGCGCGTGAAGTTGAAGTTCACCGAAGTCACCGATGTCATGGGCGATGTGGACTTCAAAGTGTTCTCGGGCGCAGCCAACATGAAGGGCGGCCGCGTGGTGGCCCTGCGCGTGCCGGGTGGTTCGGTCGAAGGCGGCGGCATCAGCCGTGGCGAGATCGACGCCTACACCGAGTTCGTCAAAATCTATGGCGCCAAGGGCCTGGCCTACATCCGTGTGAACGACCTGTCCAAGGGCCGTGACGGTCTGCAATCGCCCATTGTCAAAAACATCCACGACACAGCGCTCAACGCCGTCTTGGAGCGTTCGGGTGCACAAAACGGCGACTTGATTTTCTTTGGTGCCGACAAGGAAAAAATCGTCAATGACGCCATCGGCGCGCTGCGCATCAAGATCGGCCACAGCGTGTTCGGCAAAGCCAACGGTTTGTTCGAAAACCGTTGGGCACCGCTTTGGGTGGTCGACTTTCCGATGTTCGAATACGACGACGAAAACCAGCGCTACACCGCTGTGCACCACCCCTTCACCGCGCCCAAAGACGGCCACGAAGACTGGATGGTTACCGCCCCCGAGAAGTGCATCTCCAAGGGCTATGACATGGTCTTGAACGGCTGGGAAATGGGCGGCGGCTCGGTGCGTATCCACCGCGCTGATGTGCAGCAAAAAGTGTTTGATGCCCTCAAGATCACACCCGAAGAAGCGCAGCTCAAGTTCGGCTTCTTGCTCGACGCCTTGCAATACGGCGCGCCTCCGCACGGCGGTTTAGCCTTCGGTTTGGACCGCATCGTGACCTTGATGACCGGTGCCGAGTCCATCCGCGACGTGATTGCTTTCCCCAAGACCCAGCGTGCACAGTGTTTGCTGACCCAAGCCCCCAGCCCGGTGGACGAAAAGCAGTTACGCGAATTGCACATCCGCTTGCGCAATCTGGATGCGGTCAAAACAGCGTAATCTGCCCTCAGACCCGCCAAAAGCCAACGCCACCTTCGGGTGGCGTTGGCTTTTTGGTTTACTGCAATTGACCAGTTCAGGCGGGGCCGCAGACGCATTGCCCGTGGGCCGAGTCGGATTGATCTACAAAAAAGGCTCCAAAACCGAAGTCTTGAAGCCTTAGATGTCTCAAACCAGCACCAGGCTGGTTTAGAAATTTTGCAACGGCATTGCTGCCGTTGATTGGGTTTGCTGGGCTTAGTAGCCGCCGCGACCGCCGCCGCCACCGCCGTAGCCGCCACCGCCGGAGCGATCGCCGCCACCACCACCGCCGTAGCCGCCGCCGCCGGAGCGACCGCCACCACCACCGCCACCATAGCCGCCGCCGCCGGAGCGGTCACCGCCACCGCCACCGCCGTAACCGCCACCACCACCGAAACCACCGGTGCGAGGAGGACGTGCCTCCATCGGACGGGCTTCGTTCACAGTGATGCTGCGACCACCCAAAGATTGACCGTTCATGCCAGCGATAGCGGCTTGGGCTTCGGCATCGCTGCCCATTTCCACAAAACCGAAACCTTTAGAGCGGCCTGTGTCGCGCTCCATCATGACTTTGGCGCTGGTGATGGCGCCGAATTCGCCGAAAGCCTGCTGCAGGTCTTCGTCGCGAACGGTGTACGGCAGGTTGCCGACGTAAAGTTTATTGCCCATGGGGACTCCTGAAAAACACATGAAAACAAAAGCGATGGGGTCCCGAAAGCACAACAAACCTGAAAAGTGCCGCCGTAGCGCGCGAAACTGACCGATCACCTCAAATGTGACGTTTTAATAACGTGCACTATCAGATTATGGGGCATAGCGTCAAATTAGCACTAAATTTTGTCAATGTTTCGTGATTAACTTTGTTTTAAAGAGTTTTCTTGTGTCATTTAACACCACGATTGCGCTCCCAGCCGGGTTAACCCCATCCCAGATTCGGTAGCCAGAACGGACCGATTTCAGCGCCAAACACCAGTGCGCACCAACTCTTGCCGCACCAAACCCTGATAGCGCAGGTTGTGGACAGGGGTGACCGAGTGGTAGGCGGCCACGCCAAACCAGGTGTTGCCGTGGACAAGCATGACGCGTTTGAGATGCCAGGCTGCCACATGCGTGGCCACGCAAGGGTCCAGCAGCCGATCGGGCGTGATGCCCCATTGCGACAGTTCACGAAAGTGAATCGAGTTGATTTGGGCCATGCCCACATCGATGCTGCCATTGCGGTTGCGATTCACCACATGGGGGCGCATGCCCGACTCGACTTGCAAGATGGCCCGCAGGATGTGCGGGTTGACACCATGTCGTTCCGCGGCCGGCATGAGGCATTGGTCTGCAGCCGGCTTGGCTTCGGTCGGGGTTTGGGCATGGGCTGCGGCGTGCGCCCACGTCAGCACACAAATGCAAAAGGCCGCAGGATGCTGAAAGTCAAAGCGCAACAAGGTAGGGGGCACTCAAGGTTCGTGAAGATCGGGCAAAACGACTCGTGGTTGTGCATCGGCACGGCGACCGTTCTCTTGAGCCCCAAGCCAGCCGGACGGGCAGGCGGCCCCATCACCAGACCTCAGAGCTGGTGCACCGATGCCAGTGTTAAAAAGGCGGGCTGTTCGTAGTCGGCGATCAGCCAAGCGCGCTCGGTGTTTTGACCCACTCGCGCCAAATACGCCTGGAGGCTGCGGATGGAGGTCTGGTCCAACGAGACGAAAGGCTGGTCCAGCAGAGTGACCGTGGCGCCGCTGGCCAGCGCTGCCACCAGGCCCACTTTGCGGCGACTCCCGGTCGACAGCATGTTGAGCCTTTTGTCCAGGTGCGGGGCCAACTGCAAGGTCTCGACCAGTTCTTTTTGCGTGGCGTCGGACCAGGCGGGTAATGACACGCGAAAGTGCGCCCAGCATTGCGCGGGTGTATCGCTGTCGTGCAGCGGCAAACGCAGGTCGGTCCAAAAAACCGCCGAATGCCGGGGCAGGGCCAAAGGGGTGGCCTCACACATCAGGCGCAGCTGCCCTGCAGTGGGTGGCAAATCACCGCTGAGCAAGCGCATCAAGCTGGTCTTGCCCGCGCCCTCGTCACCCAGCAAGGCGGAAAGACCTGCGGGCAGTTGCAGGTTGAAATCGCAGAAAAGTGGCAGTTCGACCGGTCCACCGCTGAGTCCGGTGACGCTCAGCACAGTGTTCGTGGCCTTTGGGACGGGGTCAGCAGTCTGTTTCAACATGACCAGCATGCTAGCAGCAGGTCCAACGGAGACCGCTCGTTTGAAATTTGGCAACAATTGATTCGAACTTTTACACTTTGAAACAAATTATTTTTATTGTTTTATATTAGTAAATACAATTCTTAATAGTTTAATTGTCGAATAACGGAAAAACAATCATGTGCACAAGCAATTTGTTGAAAGTCAGCGAAAAGACAAAAACAGTCTTGCCGAATATGAGCAGCAAGATGGGCATGCTCGGTGTCATGTTGGCCATGTTCTCTGGCTCGGCCGTTTGGGCCCTGGATGCGCCCCAAGGCCCAGTGGTTCTGAAAGTGTCGGGATTGATCGAGGCACATAACCAAGGCAAAGTGGCGGTTTTGGACATGAAGGCTTTGCAGGCTTTGCCGCAAAAAAGCTTCACCACGCAGACCCCTTGGGACCCAAAACCCGTGACCTTCAGCGGCCCCTTGCTGCGCGATGTCTTGCAACTCGTCAAGGCCAAAGGCCAGCACATCCGGGCGGTGGCGCTCAACGATTACCGTGTGAAGCTGCCCCAGTCCGATGCGCGTGAGCACGATGTGGTGGTGGCCGTGGAAATGAATGGTCAGGCGATACCGGTCCGTACCAAGGGGCCTTTGTTCATCGTCTACCCCTTTGACGCCAAAAAAGAACTCCAGCACAAGACCTATTACGAGCGCTCCATCTGGCAGCTCAAAGCCATTGAGGTGGAGTGATGCAAACGCGCGACACCACGCCTGAGCCCCCAGGGCTGAAAGGCCTTGCACCGTCTCGGTTCTTTTGGGGCCTGGCCTTTGTGGCGGTCCTGGTGATTACTGCATTGGTGGTGGCCACCACCGTGCAATGGCGTCAAGCACAGGCGCTAGAGGCTGCTGCACGACTGCAGGACGACTCGTTCACAGCCATCACCACCCATCTGGAGCGGGAGTTGTGGCGTTTCGATGCGGCCATGACGCGTGCAGACCTTGCTCGGCCGGGCATGACCCCGACGGACTTTGCAACAGAGCGGTCTTTGCGCTTTGATATTTTGGTCAGCCGCATCGATTTGTTGCTCAACAGCGCCAGTCGTGAACGGGTACACCACCGTGAGGAATACACCGCTTTGGCCCCTCGCTTGGTCAACTGGGTGGCCAGATCCACCCCCTTGGCCGATGGGCAAGACTGGTCATCACCTGCGTGGTCTTTGCTCATGACGGAGCTTCAGCAAATGGCGCCTGAAGTTCAGGCCCTGAACTCGGCCTCTGACATTGTCATGGGCGAATGGGTACAAAAACAAGTGGCCACTGTGCGCGAACAAAGCCAATGGATCGCTTGGCTCACGCTGGCGCAGATACTGGGTTTGGTGTTGGGCGCTGTGGGCTTGTATGCCCACGAACGCAAGCAAAGCCAAGCCCAAAGGGCGCAGCAACGTTTGCATGCCCAGTTGTTGCAAGCCAAAGAACAAGCCGAAAGCGCCAATCAGGGGAAAAGTCGTTTTCTCGCCAACATGAGCCACGAGTTGCGCACGCCTTTCAACGGCATATTGGGCATGCTGGGCTTGCTGGAGAAAACTCAGACCGGATCCGAACAGGCCGATTTGATTCAAACCGCCATGGGCAGCGCTGCCCACTTGTTGGCGGTGCTCAACGATGTGCTGGAGGTCTCGGCCCTGGAGTCCGGCAAAATTCAAGTGAAACCTGAACCCACGGACATGGAAGACTTTTTGCAGCAAGTGCACCGTTTCATGCGGGTGCCAGCGCTCAACAAAGGCTTGCAACTGCAACTGACGGGCGACCTGCACAAGCCGCGTGTCGTGATGCTCGACCCACTGCGCTTGCGGCAAATTCTGTTCAATGTGCTTGGCAATGCCATCAAGTACACCGAACAGGGCCAGGTCGATATCCGTGTTCGCCGTGAACCGCTGAACGACGGCGTGCAGTGGCAGATCGACATCGCCGACACCGGCATCGGCATGAGCGATGTCACCCAACAAGGTTTGTTTGAGCGCTTTCATTGGGGCGACCCCTCACTGACGCGCAAGCAATCGGGATCGGGTCTGGGACTGGAAATTTCCAGATCCTTGGCCCGACTGATGGGTGGCGAGTTGAGTGCCCGCAGCCAGTGGGGCCAAGGCTCGGTGTTCACCCTGAGCTTGAAAACCCCTTGGGCAGCGCAGTCGACCGCACCTGCCCCAGCACCCCTTGCAGGTGCTAGCGCGGTCCTTGACGCCGCCCATCAGGTCTCAGCCACTGAGCCCTTGCGTGTTCTGGTGGCGGAAGACCATCCGGTCAACCGCAAGGTGGTTGGGCTTTTGCTGCAAAGCATGGGCCACCAGGTCAGTTTTGCCGAGGACGGCCAACAAGCGCTCACGCAGGCCAGTCAGTCCGATTTCGATCTGGTGCTGATGGACATTCACATGCCCGTCATGGATGGCCTGAGCAGTGCCCGCCAGATTCGTGCCTTGACTGGAGCGCGGGGGCATGTGCCCATCGTGGCGCTCACGGCCGATGTGATGAACGACGCGATTGAACAGGCCATGGCTGCGGGCATGACGCCTTTTTGTCCAAACCCCTGCAAAAAACACAGTTGCTGGCGGTCATGCCGCACAAACGTTGCCAAGCTTGATGCACGCCATGATGCGCAATGCAGCGTCAGTCAAGGGGCTGACTAAAATGCATTGATCTTCTGGTCATTCATTTGGCGTCTGCCCCGTCCATGTTGCAACCGCTCCACCCATCGCCTGCCGCTTTCAAAATCCCGGAGTCGGTGCTGGTCGTCATATACACGCCCGAGCAAGATGTCTTGCTGATCCGGCGTGCCGACTGGGGCACTTGGCAATCGGTCACGGGCAGCAAAGACCACCCCTCAGAAAGCTGGCTCGACACAGCCATCCGCGAAGTGCAGGAAGAAACAGGCATCGACGCCTGCCACCCGAGTTGCCACCTGCAAGACTGGCAACTTGAAAACGTGTACGACATTTACCCCGCTTGGCGCTGGCGCTATGCGCCCGAAGTCAGCCGAAATACCGAGCGGGTGTTTGGCCTGTGTGTGCCGCAACGCATGCCCGTGGTGCTCAGCCCGCGCGAGCACACCGACGCGCAATGGTTGCCCTGGCAAGCTGCGGCCGACCAGTGCTTTTCCCCCTCCAACGCCGAAGCCATCCTGATGTTGCCGCGTTTTGTACCGACCACCCCGCCATGAAGCCCGAACGCCACGAACACCCGGTTTTGCGGGTGGCCACTTACAACATCCACAAAGGCGTGCAAGGCCTGGGCCCTGCAAGGCGTCTTGAAATCCACAACTTGGGCCATGCGGTGGAGCAGCTCGACGCCGACATCGTGTGCCTGCAAGAGGTGCGCCGCGAGCACCGCCGCGAGGCAGCATATTTCAGGCACTGGCCCAGCCAGCCGCAAGCCGAGTATTTGGCTCCTGAGGGCTACGAGTCCGTCTACCGCAGCAACGCCATCACGCGCCATGGTGAGCACGGCAACGCCATGCTCTCGCGCTGGCCTGTGCTCTCGCACCAGCACCGTGACATCTCGGACCACCGTTTTGAGCAGCGCGGTTTTTTGCACACCCAGGTCAAGGTGGTGGACCGCGTGGTGCATGTACTGGTGGTGCACCTGGGGCTGGTGCCTGCCAGCCGCGTGCGACAAGTGGCTTTGCTACTGACCCACATTGCGCAAGACATTCCTCCACACGAACCAGTGCTGGTGGCGGGTGACTTCAACGACTGGGGCACGGGCCTAGGACGGCGCATGGCGCAGGCCGGTTTTCGAGAGTGGCGCGAGCAGCCCACACCCACTTACCCCTCGCGTTTGCCCTTGAACCAGCTTGACCATGTTTACGCCCGGGGCCTGACCCCTGTGCACGCCATGGCGCCATCGGGGCGCATCTGGCAGCGCATGTCGGATCATTTGCCACTGGTGGCTGAATTTGCTTGGAACGACTGAGCATGCGGCACAACCCAGCGCTGCGCGACGGCCATCAGATCCGCCTCATCGAGGGAGGGCAGGATTACTTTGGGGCCTTGGTCGCAGCACTCAACCAAGCCAGCTCGCATGTGTTGCTGGAGACTTATATTTTTGACCTCCATGGCGAAGCCGTGCAAGTGGCCGAGGCGTTAGAGCGAGCGGCCTTGCGCGGCGTGCGTGTGTGGCTGGTGGTCGACGGTGTGGGAACGCCCCAGCTGCCTGAAGTCTGGCGCACGCGCTTTGCCCACGCGGGGGTGGATTGGCGAATTTATGCCCCCTTGGGCACCTTGGGCTTGCTCATCCCCAGCCGCTGGCGTCGGCTTCACCGCAAACTGTGCGTGGTGGATGGGCACACCGCTTTTTGTGGCGGCATCAACATCCTGGACGATTGGTACGACCCACACCACGGCAGCCTGGCCCGGCCCCGGCTGGACTTTGCCGTCAGTGTGCAGGGCGAACTGGTGGGTCTTATCCAAGACAGCATGTCCCAGCTGTGGTGGCGTTTGCAAGGCGCAAAGCACGCCCGCGAACGCAAGCTTCCACAGGCGCTGCACTCGTTCAAAACAGCAGGCTTGCCGCTGCCCTGGAAGCGGCCGCTGCCCTTGCCCGATGGCTCGCCACCGCCCAGCCGGGCGGCTTTGCTGCTGCGCGACAACGTGCTGCACCGCAGCCAGATCGAGCGCGCCTACCTCAAGGCCATTGGCCTGGCCCGGCACGAAGTACTGATCGCCAACGCCTATTTTTTGCCGGGGCGCAGGTTGCGTCAGGCCTTGGTACACGCCGCCCGGCGTGGGGTGCGCGTGCGCTTGCTGCTGCAAGGGCGATATGAATACTTCATGCAATACCACGCCGCCCGTCCGGTCTACGGCACCTTGTTGGCCGCAGGGGTTGAAATCTACGAATACGACGCGAGTTTTTTACACGCCAAAGTGGCTGTGGTGGACCCCGACAACGAACGCCCTTGGGCCACGGTGGGCTCGTCCAACCTGGACCCTCTTAGCCTTTTGCTGGCGCGAGAGGCCAATGTGGTGGTGGCCGACCGCCTGTTTGCGCAACAACTGCACCGGCGTTTGATTCAGGTGATTGCGTCACAAAGCACGCCTGTTGCGGCCACAATCGGCCAAAGGCATTGGCGCCAGCGACTGCGCGATCGCCTGGCTTTTGGCCTCATGCGCATGGCACTTTTCCTCACAGGGCACCGGTATTGAAGGGCGGGTAGAAAGCAGACAAAGAAGAAAAGGGGCCAAACCCCCTGATCGCTGTGCGCCGATCAATCGCTGTTACGATCCTTCGCATGTTAATGAAATCCCCAGACGCCATGACTGCTTATGTCGCCACGCCCGACGACGAGGGTGTACCTGTATCGGTGAAGATCCGCGAGCGCATCCAGGCTGCCCGCAAACGCTTCCACGCCAACGACAACATTGCCGAATTCATTGAACCCGGCGAGCTGGAGAGGTTGCTCGATGAAGTCACCGGCAAGATGGCCGGCGTGCTCGACAGCCTGGTGATTGACACGGTGAACGACCACAACACCGGCGACACCGCCCGTCGCGTGGCCAAGATGTATTTGAAGGAAGTGTTCAAGGGCCGCTACATTGACGGCCCCGAAATCACCGAGTTCCCCAACGCAGAGCACCTCAACGAGTTGATGATCGTGGGCCCCATCACCGTGCGCAGTGCTTGCAGTCACCACTTTTGCCCTGTGATCGGCAAGATCTGGATCGGAGTGTTGCCCAATGAGCACACCAATGTGATTGGCCTGTCCAAGTACGCCCGCTTGGCTGAATGGATCATGGGCCGCCCTCAAATCCAAGAAGAAGCCGTGGTGCAGTTGGCCGACCTGATCCAGCGTAAAACCCAACCTGATGGCTTGGCCGTTGTGATGGAAGCCAGCCACTACTGCATGGGCTGGCGCGGCGTCAAAGACATGGACAGCAAGATGATCAACTCGGTCATGCGCGGTGCCTTCCTCAAGGACCCGAATCTGCGCCGTGAATTTTTGTCCCTGATTCCTGGAAAGAACTGACCATGTTGGTACGCCTTCTTTACGCCAGCCGAGTGGTGGACGCCCGGCCCGAAAGCATTGAGTCCATTTTGAGTCAGTCGCGACAGTTCAATCCGGCGTCTGGCATCACGGGCATCTTGTGCTACGGCGGTGGGATCTTTTTGCAAGCCCTCGAAGGTGGACGCAATGCCGTGAGCGATTTGTACGGCCACATTCAGAAAGACTCACGGCACAAAGATGTGGTCTTGCTGCACTATGAAGAAATTTCCGAACGCCGTTTCGGTGGCTGGACCATGGGCCAAGTGGACGCCTCGCGCGTGAACACCAACATCTTGCTCAAATATTCCGAACGGGCAGAGCTTGATCCGTACAACGTGTCTGGCAAAGTCTCACTGGCCTTGCTCGAAGAGCTCATGGCCACCGCGTCCATCATCGGGCGCGCTTAAACCCCCTTCACGCCAAGCCCCGCAAGGGGCTTTTTCACGTACATGCCCCTGAGTGCGCTTGCCCTGGTCGTTCTGGCGGGTTTCATCCACGCCTGTTGGAACATTGCGGCCAAAAAAGCCGGTGGCGACGTGCGCTTTATCGCCTTCACTTCGGTGGTGCTGATGGTGTTTTGGGCACCCGTAGGCCTGTGGGTGGGCTGGGCGCAGGTGCCCGCCTGGGGCCTGCTGGAGTGGGGTTTGGTGCTGGCCAGCGCCTTGCTGCACATTGTGTATTTCATCGTGCTGCTGCGCGGCTACCGCCTGTCTGACCTCACGGTGGTGTACCCGCTGGCGCGAGGCTCGGGGCCACTGCTGTCGTCCATGGTGGCTATTTTTCTCTTGGGCGAGCAGATTTCGGCGCTGGGCCTGTTGGGCATTTTGGGCGTGGTGGGCGGCGTGTTTTTGATCGCGGGCGGCCCGGGGCTTTGGCAGGCCGCGCAAGACCCGCAGCAGCAAGCGCGTGTGCGCACTGGGATTTTTTATGGCGGCTTAACGGGCTTGTTCATTGCCAGTTACACCGTGGTCGATGGCTATGCCGTCAAGGTGGCGCTGATGTCGCCCATTGTGGTGGATTACTTTGGCAACCTGGTGCGCTTGTTTTTTTTGACACCCACTTTGCTGCGTGACCGTCCGGCAGTGTGGGCACTGTGGCTGCAGCAAAAGCGCTACGCCTTGATCGTCGGCATCTTCAGCCCCGTGTCTTACGTGCTGGTGCTGTATGCCCTGCAGGTGGCACCGCTGTCGCATGTGGCCCCGGCGCGAGAGGTGTCCATGCTGTTTGCGGCTTTGCTGGGTGGGCATCTGCTGGGTGAAAAAGACCGGGGCCCGCGCATTGCCGGGGCCGTGCTGATTGCCGCAGGCGTCATGGCTTTGGGGTGGTGAGATGAACGCCGTGTCATTGATCGGCTGTGATTTTTCCAGCAGCCCCAGCAAACGCAAACCCATCGTGCTGGCGCTGGGCCAAGCCCGGCAGGGCAGGGTGCAACTGCAGGCGCTTCAAACCTTTGATACGCTGGCCGCGTTTGGCAACTGGCTGGCGCAGCCTGCCGACTGGGTGGGTGGGTTTGATTTGCCTTTTGGCCTGCCGCGTGAGCTGGTCGAAACCCTGGGCTGGCCCACCGACTGGGCCGCCTGCATGGACCACTATTGCGCCTTGGAGCGCGCCCAAATTCGCGAGCAGTTTGCGGCTTTTTGCAACGCTCGCCCTGTGGGTGGCAAGTTTGCCCACCGCGCCGCCGACCGGCCCGCAGGCTCCAGCCCCTCCATGAAATGGGTTAATCCGCCCGTGGCCTACATGCTGCACGCCGGTGTGCCGCTGCTGCGCCAAGCGGGTGTGCACCTGCCCGGCTTGCACGCGGGTGATACCCGTCGCGTGGCGCTGGAGGCCTACCCCGGCCTGCTGGCTCGCGAGGTGCTGGGCAAGCAAAGCTACAAGAGCGATGACAAAGCCAAACAAACCCCCGAGCGCCTTTTGGCCCGGCGCGAGTTGCTGAGCGCACTGGAGCGCGGCCAGACTCGACTTGGTCTGCGCCTGGTGGCCAGCAACGCGCTGCTGGGTCGTCTGGCCGATGACGCGAGCGGCGACAGCCTTGATGCCACCCTGTGCCTGATGCAAGCGGCTTGGGCGCAGCAACAGCACGAAGCCGGGCACCCGCAATACGGCTTGCCGCCGTGTGATCCGCTGGAGGGGTGGATCATTACAGCTTGATGGAATCAATGTGCTCAAACAGGCGATTGCGTCTTAAGCCAATCACGCAGCACTGCGTTCATGCGGGTTTGCCAGCCAGGGCCACCTGCGCGAAAGGCGGCCAGCACGTCACGGTCAAACCGTATGGTGGTGGACTCCTTGTCGCTGCCTGTGGGGCGTCCGCGTTGACGGCGGTAAGCCTCGATGCCCACCTGCATTTCTTCTCGCGTCAGCGGTCGATCGTCTTCATCTTCGCCATCCCATATATAGGGTGTAGCGGTATGGACTCGGTTTTTCTGCGTCTTGCTTTTGCCCGTCACAGAGGCCTCACGCAACTCAGCGAGCGTCATCGAAGTCGTTTTCAAGCCAGTCATGGTAAGCGGTCCTTTCTAGTTCACTCGCGGGTCTGAAGCTGATGATCCTCATCGAGTTTTCTCGCGAGACATGCACCACAGTCAATACCGCCAGCACATCGAACACGTAGGCAAATGATTGTGTCCTCAGCTCTTGGTTTCGCACGCTCTGCACGTCAAGGCGATACGGACTGTCCAGCACTGCAACGGCGTCAATCAAGTCCAAACCGTGCTTGTCCAAATTGGTTTGCCGTTTTTCTGGGTCCCAAACTACGTGCATGGCGATTTATTTATTGTAGTAACGTAAATATTGAAGTCAAGCAAAGAAAATGAAAGATGGGCTCAATTAGACAGATGTTGCATTTTAAAAAATGTAAACTTTATTTATATATAAAACATTAGGGGATACGATCAAGTCTGACCCTTTTGAGAGTCGCTGATGTGGCTCCACTGAGCATGATTCACCCCCGAGATTGCCCATGAACCTTTTGATCGAACCCATTTGTGGAACCGCCCGCCGCAGCGTGCTGTGTTGGCTGGCCACGGTGGATGCCGAGGGGCAGCCCAACGTCTCGCCCAAAGAGGTCTGGGCGGTTGCCGACGAGCAGCATGTGGTGGTGGCGCACATTGCTTCGCCCATCAGTGCGCGCAACATCGCGCAACACCCGCAGGTGTGTTTGAGCTTTGTCGATGTGTTCGTGCAAAAGGGCTTCAAGCTGGCAGGTACGGCGCGCGAGGTGGGTACAGCCGACGCCGAATTTGCGACCTGGGCCAAGCCGTTGCTGGCCATGGTGGGCCAGCGCTTCACCATCCAAAGCGTGTTGCTGGTTCATGTGAAATCTGTCGCTGCCATCGTGGCGCCCAGTTACCGCTTTTACCCCGATGACACCACCGAGGCTTCGCAAGTGGCCTCAGCCATGCGAGCCTACAACGTCCAAGCTGTAGAAAAGGAAAAAACATGACTTCAATCACCATCCGTCAAGCGGTGTTGGCCGACCTCGATGCCGTGGTCACCCTGTTTGATGGTTATCGCCAGTTCTATGGACAGCCCAGCGATGGCGTGGGGGCACGGACTTTTCTGCAGGCGCGTTTTGAGCATGGGCAATCGGTGGTGCTGTTGGCCGAGTCACAAGGACAAGCTGTGGGTTTCACCCAGCTTTATCCGAGCTTTTCTTCCGTGTCGATGGCGAGGGTGTTTGTGCTCAATGATTTGTTCGTGGCACCCACGGCCAGGCGCTTGGGCGTGGGCGAGGCCTTATTGACAGCCGCTGCCGACCATGCGCGCCAATTTGGCGCTGTGCGCTTGTCCTTGACCACGGATGTGCAGAACTTGCCTGCGCAAGCCTTGTACGAGTCCATGGGCTGGGCGCGTGATCAAAAGTATTTCGCCTACCACTTGAGCTTGAATTCGTAAGGGTCAGGTGATCTGAGAATATGTCTCTCAGCACGCGATGCCATGCCTGCAAAGGAGATGGACCCCGGGTCTTCGCCCGGGGTGACAGGTTGAGAACTCACTGGGGGTGACAGGTAGAGAACTCACTCGGGGTGACAGGTAGAGAACTCACTCGGGGTGACAGGTAGAGAACTCACTCGGGGTGACAGGTAGAGAACTCACGCGGGGTAACAAATGCTGATCGAAGTTTGTAAAGTATTTGTCATCCCGGACTTGATCCGGGATCCATGTTTGCAAGGAAGATGGACCCCGGGTCTTCGCCCGGGGTGACAAGAAGAGATCTCGCCCGGGGTGACAAGCAGAGATCTCGCCCGGGGTGACAGGCAGGGATTTCGCCCGGGGTGACAAGAAGGGATCTCGCCCGGGGTGACAAGCAGGGATCTCGCTCGGGTTGTGACTCAAGGCTCACTTGGCCTTAGGATGCGCATGATGGTTCAAATGAATTCAGCCAAGTTCAAAGGAAGTGTCCATGACAACGCAAGGTTTTGTGGTGACGCACGCCAAAGATGCGCAGTTCGAGCGCGGTCTGCGCTCGTTTTTTGAGTACCGTGATTTGGGGCTAAACCAAGCCACGCAAGGGCGTGTCACGGCCAGTGTGATCCGCGCCGCAGGCGGGCATGAGTTTTCCAGCCAACCGCATTTGCATGTCACCGAGTTTCAGCTGGTCTATGTGCTCAAGGGCTGGATCGAGTTTGAATACGAAGGGCAGGGCGCGGTTCGGCTGGAAGCGGGCTCGTGTGTGCACCAGCCGCCAGGCATCCGCCATCGCGAACTGGGGCACAGCGAAGATCTGGAATTGCTCGAAGTGGTGTTGCCCGCAGACTTCAGGACCGAGACGGTCGACAGCGTCAACCCCTGAAGGTCAGGCGGATCGGCGTCACATCAGGGTTCTGGCTGGCTCAGGGCTTGAAAAAGAAGTCACCCAGAGATTGGTCGTACAAGGCCGGTGTTTGTTCATGCCCAACTGAGCGCGCCAATCGCGCAACTTCGGTGCGGACGGTGCGCAACACGCGATCAACAGACACGCCGGGTTTTTCCATCTCGCGAAGAAAAAGCCGCGTAAACAAGCCATTGGGTTCTTTGTCATCGGCACCCAACTTGTCTAGGGCTTGTTGCCCTGTGCCGGCAGAAAAGATGACCATCTGTCCGGTTGCGGCCGTTGTGGGGGCCAGCCCGCGGCCACCCAGTGTGCGGCCTGCAACTTTGAAGGGGTTGTCTCGGCAGGCATCCACAATCATCAGCAAGAAACCTGTACGCCGCTCTTGCATGTCATCCAGTATCCGCTGCATCTGAATGGCTTCGTCTCGGACTTGTTCTTCGTTTTGCCCCGTAATGTCAACAGGCAACAGGTAATTGGTGGTGCCGATTTGCACGCCGTGTCCTGCGTAAAAAACCACCACCTCATCCCCGCCCTCCACGCTGGATTTGAAGTTTCGAAGCGTCTCTTTCAAGCCGCGCTCGGTTTGGTCCAGGGCCAGCGTCACGTTAAAGCCCAGGGCTTGCAAAGACTGGCTCATGGCGCGGGCGTCTGCACGCGCATTGTCCAACCGGGTCACGTGTCGGTACAGGTCATTGCCAATGACCAGTGCCTTGCGCTTTGCGGAGGGTGGCGCCGGTTCGATGCGCTGAGGGCGCTGAAGTTCTTGAGACCGTTGCTGAGCCATGGTTTGCTGCTGCAACACATCAGCTTGCCGCTTTTGCTCGGCCGCACTGATTTCGGCCAGGCGCTGTGCATCTTGCAAGCGTTGCGTCTCTGCCTGTGCCAATTGTTGACGCAATTGAGTCAACTCCTGCGCCCTTTGATCGGCCAAAGCTTGAAGCCTTTGCGCTTCCAGATTGACAGCCACCGGGGCTGAATTGAGGGCTGCAACAACAGGCGTTGGTGTTGGTGTTGGTATCGACGCGGCTGCCATCGTTTCAGACGGGACGGGCAGGCTGGCCGTGACCGGCGGTGGTGATGTCGCAGGCAAGGGTGAGTCTGAAGTAGCCATGGCGGGGGGCACACTGCCACTCAAAATGGCCATGACTTCGTCGGTGCTGCTGAGGTCGGCAGCCACAAAGCTGGACCCCAAGGCGCCATAACCTCTGTTGGCTTTTTTTCCAATCACTTGAGTCACCACGCCCTTGGAAGACAAGTCCATGAGGTCTTTGTTGACTGTTTTGAAGAAGGTTCCTGTCGTGACTTCTAAAGAGACAAGGCCAAGGCCAACTTCAAAAAGAAACATGGCTGGAAAACCAATTTGACGTGGGACTTCACGCTGATCAACGGCCATTGAAAACTCATCGCGCGAGCCTTCAACCGTGAAATTCACCACGCCGATATTGGCAAGAAGTCGGGTGTTGATGGCTGTAAGCCAACGCAGTTGACGGACAAGTTCTACCCCTTCTTTGGAGTCGATCGGTTGCGCAGAGTAAAAAACGTCCCAGGTGAGAACTGATGGACCGCTGATCGATACAGCGCTTGCCAAAAATTGGCCCTTTTCTATTTTTGAACCAGGCTCTGGGCTGGTGCGCAAATTCCAGTTCATTTCTGAACTCAGCAGCGAATAAAGCCCATGGCCATGGTCGATCACAAACCCCGACTCCTTTGCACCCAACATGCCTCGGTACAACAAAACGCCGTCTGCGGGTGCACGAACTGGTTCCAGCCCAGAAAGCTCGAATGCGGTGGTTGGGGTATTGGAATAATTCGCCGGGGTACGGATCAGGTCAGCGTTGATGTTGACGGGTGAGCTCCAGCGCTCGGGCAGCAGGGGGTCGGGTACCAGCGGGTCGAGTACCCGTGGGGAACTGCGCTCGGCGTCCACGGCCAACAGCGGGCTGGTGACTGGACTGCCTGCGCTTGTTTGTGCGGAGGCGGCCTGGACAGCCAGACAGGCGCACAAAAAAAATGCACACCACTGCAGCAAACGGCCCAAGTTCAGCATCGGATTCCTATTTTTGTTGCAGGGGTTCACCATCAGTTCACATCAAACTCAACTGTTCGATTGCCTTTGCGACCCGCGCTGTCTTCCACCACCATCGTGAGTTTGTGCCGGCCTTTCGGCAAGCTGGCTTCTTGAACAAAAACGCCCTGCTCAGAGACTTTGGCCACGCTCAGCAAACGCTTGGTGATGTCCAGGCCAAAAGCGCCATACAACACCCGGAAACTTTCTGGTTTGACGGTGCTTGGCGCTTTGGGCTGAAACCTCAACTCGATGCTGGTGGGGCTACTGACCGGCGTGGACAGCTTGGGCGCGGTCAACTCAATGGTGGGGGCATCTTGAACGGGCACTGACCTGCTGGTGAATTGAGGTGGCGCATTGTGGGATGCCAGCATCTCTTCTGCCGTGACCAAAAAGGGCTCGGCCAAGGCGCTAAAGCCGAAAGAACTGAAAAATATTGCAATGATTTTTTTCATGGGAGCGCCGTGATTTTGACGCGGCGATTTTCCGCCGCGTTGGGTTTTTGGGGCAAAAGAAGTTCAGAAAAACCTTTGCCCTCGACGCCCAGTCGCTGGGGGTCAATGCCTTGGGCAGAAAGGTAAGTCGCCACCGATTGCGCCCGACTTTGGCTCAAGCGCAAGTTGTAAGCTTGCGAGCCTTGTGCGTCGGTATGGCCTTCGATCTTGAAGTTGAATTGGCTCAACCTGTCGCTCTTCATGGCCGTGATCAAGTTGTCTAAAAGAGGCTTGCTGGGCTCTTGCAGCTGTGCAGAGTCCAGGTCAAAGCGGATCACGAGGTCAACACTTTTGGCCTGGGGTACCAGATTGCGTCCACCCAGGCTGCGGGTCATGGCTTGGTTGGTGGGTGCCAACTTTTCCAATAATTCGGCGGCGGTGGCGTTGTGCAAAGGCGCGGTCGATTGGCTGAATGCCGAAGAACCGATCAACAACAAAACAAGCAACGATTTCATTTGACTTCCTTGACTGAAATGAGTTTGGCGCCAAAGCTTTCAGAGCCACCGTTCTGTGTTTCGCGTGTCAAAAACTGGATCAACTCTGAGCGCCCCCCCAAGTTGTTCAAGGCGTAAGTGAATGGCTCGTTGGCGGTGGGCTCGGACAGGGTCAACCCAGTGAGCCGTCTTGGACTGTCTGCCACCATGACCAACAAGTGGTTGGTCCCCACGGGGCCAGCGGCTTTGACTTCCCAGTGTGGTTTGGGAATGCGCATGGTTTGCCCTGCCTTGATGGCGTTGTCTTTGTCCAATCCGTTGGGGTAAAGAACATAAAAGCTTTTGGCATCGCTGCCCAACAAGATCAAGTAAACATGGCCATTGTGGCTGGACTTGATGTCCAGCCCCAAGCTGTCGCGGCCGATTTTTAAACTCGGTTTTTGGACGCTGACAGTGACCACCCGCCTTGGGTTTCTCTGCTGTTCAATGTCTTTGAGCGTGGCCAAAGACGCCATGGCAGCTTCTGCAGCGGGCGGGGCACTGGTGGCCGGGGTGGCTGACAACGGGGCGGGCGTGTTGGACACGGCTGTCGCTGGTGGCGGGCTCTGGACAAGCGCAGGTGCAGGCGCAGGCGCAGGAACAGGAACAGGAACAGGAACAGGAACAGGCGCAGCAGGTGTGGGCTGAGCGGCCACCATGGGCGCTGCGGGTGTGGTCGTGGCCGGTGGTGCGCTGGGGGCGGCAGCGGGCATGGCTGGCGATGCGACGGGCGAAGGGGTGCTGGCTTGTGCCACGACAGCGGTCTGCGGGGCAGGCCTTTGGGCGGAAGGCCTGATCACGGGAATCAAATTGCGGTTGCCCGAGACCGTGACGTGGTGCGGAGAAAAGTGAGGATTGCCTTTCAACGTGGCGTTGATCTGACTTTGGGCGCACTGCTGAATCTCATCCATCGAGACGGCGCCCGAACTGTTCAAGTCCTTGGCTTTGCCCAGCAAGCAGTCACGCATCGCTTGGGTGGCCAAACCGCCCTTGTCTGCCTGGTCCAGGCTGACCTCATCCGGGCGCGATGAAGTGATTTGCACAAAATTTTCCTGGATGCCACCGATTCGCGTGACTTCATTGAGCAGCGAACGTGTCTTCATGTTGGACACGACTTCGCAAGCATTGGCGGGTCGATCGGATTTGCTGAAAAATTTCGGGGTCAATTGATTTTGGAGCAAACGCCGCGACAAGGCTTGAGGCGGCACAACGCCCTCTGAATGGCAGGCATCGATCAGGGTCACGAACTTGTCGGCCGAGGTGGCCAGTTTTTTGGTGGCATTGGCAAACTCTTGGTTGCTGATGGTTCCGCCCTCATAAGTCAACAGGCCCTCAACACAGTCATCGCCTATTTTTTGGCGCGTTCCGTGCCCTGAAAAATAGACAAAAGCCCGTGACCCCTCCCCGGTCTTTTCGCCTAATTTCTTCAGTGCCGAAAGAATATTCGCCTTGGTGGCCTCGGCATCTCTGAGGTAAACCATGTTGGCGCTGGGGATGTCCATGGCGGCCGCTATTTTTGATGCGCTCGCCATGTCGTGCTTCACGCCCAGCAGACTCGAGGGGCCTGTGTACCCATACTCTCCCACCCCGATGATCAAAGCGGTTCGGTTGGACGTGGCTTGGGCGCAAGCCATTTGTGCCGACATGAGGGCGGCCAAAAGCCAAAAATGTTTCATGAAATTAGGGGGCCCGTTGGATGAACTGGATGTTGCTAATCAACACTTCGCCTTTGGGGTTTCGTTCCAAGACAATGACCACGTTTTTGCCTTTGGCTGCGCTGTAAATTTGTTCGGATTTGAATTGAGCGAAGGACTTCAGGCTTGAGATCAAAGAGCCGAGCAAACCGAGGGCCGCAAATGGGCTTCTTGCGACCAATTCGTTGGCTGGAGGCTCGACCAAAACTTTCCCGCCCTCAGCTTCGACCACGGAAATCCATTTTTGCAAGCGTTCCGGAACTTGGTTGGGGCTGACCTTCTCGTAAAACGCAATTTGAACCGGTGTTTTTTGGGCAAGAAGGGATGCCGACAAATCTCGGTCAAATTTTCCGATGTCCACAAAATTGATTTTTGATTGGGCGCTTGCCGGTGCAACGGGTTCGGTCAAGGGCACACGGGTTGCGCAGCCCAGCAGGACTGAGGTCAAGACAATGACCGTGATTTTTTTCAGCATGGTGGCTTTCAAGGGTGGATGGTTTGCCGTGGTGGATGAGGGGGCTGCAAAACTCAGCGTTTCAGAAAATACTCACCGACGACTTGGTCATAGATGGCCGGAACTTGGTCATGTCCAACGGTCTTGGCCAAGTTGACCACTTCGGTCCGGACATTGCGCAAAATCCGATCGACGCTGATCCCGAGTTTTTGCATTTCCTTGAGAAAAACGCGGGTAAACAAACCATTTTTCTCGGGATCGTTGGGGCCCAATTTGTCAAGTGCTTGCTGTCCAGTCCCCGCCGAGAAAATCACCATTTGTCCCGTGGCTGCGTTCGTCGGCGCCAGACCTCTGGAGCCGAATGAACGACCCGAACCTTTGAAAGGGTTGTCTCGGCAGGCATCCAACATGGCCAGCGTGAACTTGGCTCTCTTTTCGGTCATGTCATCCAGAATGCGTTGCAACTGGATGGATTCATCGCGGATTTGTTCTTCGTTCTCGCCCGTGATGTCTACGGGCAGCAGGTAGTTGGTGCCTCCCAATTGCACGCCATGGCCAGCGAAAAAAATGATCACCTCGTCGCCACCCTCAACGCGTGATTTGAACTGCCGCAAAGCGGCCCGCATGTTGCGTTCACGCAAGTCCAATTCCAGTTGCACCTGAAAACCCATGTCGGTCAGGCTGCGCGCCATGGCCTGGGCATCTTCCCGGGCGTTGAGCAACTTGGGCACGCTTTGGTAGTTGTCGTTACCGATCACCAAGGCCCGACGTGTTGGCACCGTGGGCGCCAGTGGTGGGTTCACGATGGGGGTGGGTTTTTGTGCTTGGGTCAACTGCTCCAGCATCAAGCGTTGACGGGCCACTTCTTCTCTGAGCGCTTGTGCTTCAGCCTGCGCTTTTTGGATGCGATCGTCTTCTGGTGGCGGGGCCGATGGCAGAGCGACTTGAGGTGGGGTCGTTGGCAGAGCGACTTGCGGTGGGGTCGATGGTTGAGCAACTTGAACTGGGGGTGCCTGCGTGACGACATCGGCGCTGGGCTTCAAGGGCGCGGTGACGGGGCCTTGAGCAATGTTGGTCACCGCGGCCACTTCAACGGCTGCAGCAGTAACAGGTGCGCGGGCCAAGCTGTTCACCGCCGAGGTGGTCACGTCATGTTTTCCAAATACAAAATCACCGTTGGGGAGTTTTTTCACATAGTGTGTGAGCGCATCCCCCGCCGAAACGAAGGTTTTGATTTGGCGCTCAGTTTTGAAAAAATTCCCAGAGGTGATGTTGAAGGTGTACGTACCAGCGGGCATCAGGTAGGCGTACTGCCAGCTGATGGGTGACGAGGTCGAGTTTTGGAGACGTTGAACGGTGAAGGCGTTGACGTCTTTGTTCAACTCAAAATCCTTGGCCAGTTCAAACGAGCCCAATTGAAGTGCGCTTTTGATGTCTATTGGGTTTTTCTTTTTCAACCACTTGATCGTCTCGGAAATGTGCTCCGTTTGCGAATTGTTCAACTGGGCATGGCTGAGTTTTTTCTGCAATTCAAAAAATTCTTCTGCGTGCAGCTGATAAACATCCCAATTCATGAGTCGTTTAAATTGGGCCGGTCCACCTGCACGCATCGTTGACAAGCGCTGTCCTTTTTTGACAGCTTGGCCAACCTCAATGTTTGCCGTGCCTTCCCATTCAAACGTGTTGTAAATGAGTGAAATCAGCCCATCAGCGTGCTGGAGAATGAAGCCAGTTTGAAAGGAGCCAAACCCGCCCTTGTAGATCAAGGTTCCGTCCGCAGGTGCCGTGACGACATCGTTTGCATTCAGAACCAAATGCAGGCCTGCTTGATCCCCAGTACCTTTGAGCGTGGGCACCATCCCATTCGCATCGACCGTGATGGGCATTCCCCAGCCTTGTGCTTTCAAATCCACCGCAAAAACAGGCTGAGTCCAGATCAACATCAGTCCTGCGACAAGGCGGATAAAAAAACGGTGCAAGAAGAAGGCGGACATAGTGGAAGCGACTCTTTTTTATGGGTATTTAAAGTTTAACTTTTGAAAACGTATAGGCCACTGGCCATTGGAACAGGACTCCGCGTGTTAAAGATGTCAGTGCGGGCTTTGTTTTTTCATGGCGCATGCACTTTGACTCTCTCAAGCAATTAGCTTCAATTATCGTATCAATAGCAATTTTGGCGAATCCTTTCGCGCATATTCGCTTGGCGCTACAAAGACGCTAAGCTCAGGCCCCTTAAAGTCTTGAAGAGTATTCAAGGGATGGCTTTTTGTAGGAGCCCACCCTGTGGGCGATGGGCGTGGAACACGCCCTGCAAACCATCGCCCACAGGGGTGGGCTCCCACAAAGACAACAATAGCCGCATGGCCGATAAAAACATGAGCCATTCAAACTTCATCGGGCCGGATCGATAAGCTCAGGCCTTCCAAATAAAGGGGCTCCCGGATGTTCCGTAGTTTTTTTCTCTCTCGCCGTTGGGCCTTGTGGGCCTGGGGCGGTTTGTTGGTGTTGGTGGCGCTGGTGTTCATCACCGTGCAGCAGACCGTCAAGCTCAACGCCTGGTACGGCGAGTTTTATGACCTTTTGCAAAAGCCCGAGCAGGCCGGCGGGCTGGAGAAGTTCTGGGGCTTCATGTGGCAGTTTGCTTGGATTGCCTTTCCGTTCATGTTGCTGCGCAGCCTCGAGACGTATTTGGCTTCCCACTTCGCTTTTCGATGGCGTCAGGCTTTGACCGAGGCGTACTTACCGCGCTGGCAGGGCACCGAGACCAGCGTAGAGGGTGCCTCGCAGCGCATTCAGGAAGACTGCATGCGCTTTGCCCGCCAGACCGAAAATCTGGGCCTGGGACTGGTACGGGCGGTGCTCACTTTGCTGTCGTTCATTCCGATTTTGTGGGCGCTGTCGACAGGCATGGCCATCGTCTGGTTGCAGTTTGAGGGCTCGCTGTTCTGGGTGGCGCTGGTCACGGCGTTGGGCGGCACCGCCATTTCGTGGTTTGTGGGCATTCGCCTGCCTGGGCTGGAGTACAACAACCAGCGCACCGAGGCGGCGCTGCGCAAGGACCTGGTGTATGCCGAAGACGATCGCAGTCGCATGCATTTGCCCACGGTGCTCGAGTTGTTCACGGGGGTGCGGCTGAACAATTTCCGGCTGTTCAACCACTACGCTTACTTTCACCTGTGGAGCAATTTTTACAGCCAGATGATGGTGATTTTTCCCTTCTTGCTCATGGGACCTTCCTTGTTCTCGGGTTTGATCACTTTGGGGGTGATCCAGCAAGTGAGCAACGCCTTTGGCAAGGTCAACGACGCTTTTTCTTACCTGATCGAGCGCTGGACCGACATCACTGAGCTGCGCTCGATCTATAAGCGCTTGTCGGAGTTCGAAAAGGCGTTGGCTGATTGATTCGGCCTGTTGAAGTCAAAACATCAATGTTTTTGTCGTCCTGGACCAAAGGTATGTCATCCCGGGAGAAGCGTTTGTCATCCCGGGCGAAGCGTTTGTCATTCCGGGCAAAGCGTTTGTCATCCCGGGCGGAGACCCGGGATCCATTGCCCACCGCTGCCTTTTGCAAACACCCCAACATGAAATGGATCCCGGCGCAAGGCCGGGATGACAAAGCCAGGGATTCAGCCCGGGCACCTACAAACTTCACAGGGCCCGATCCATAGTCCAACGCCCTTCATTTCGTCATCACGGGCAAATTCTTGTCATCCCGGACCAAAGGTATGTCATCCCGGGCAAAGTTTTTGTCATCCCGGGCGAAGACCCGGGATCCACTGCGCACCGCTGCCCTTTGCAAACACCCGCAGCATGCAATGGATCCCGGCGCAAGGCCGGGATGACAAAGCCAGGGATTCAGCCCGGGCACCTACAAACTTCACAGGGCCCGATCCACAGTCCAACGCCCTTCATTTCGTCATCACGGGCAAATTCTTGTTATTCCGGCAAATTCTTGTCATCCCGGGCCAAAGGTATGTCATCCCGGGCAAAGTTTTTGTCATCCCGGGCGAAGACCCGGGATCCATTGCCCACCGTTGCCCTCAGCAAACACCTCAACATGTAATGGATCCCGGCGCAAGGCCGGGATGACAAACGCTTCGCCCGGGATGACAAAGCCAGGGATCCAGACCGGGCACCTGCAAACTTCACAGGGCCGGACCCATAGTCAGACGCCTCGCAATCATTTATAGATTCTTTTGTATTCATTTAAAAAGTCCATAGGTACACTTCAAGACCGTCTTAACCTTCATGGCAGGTCTCACATGCAATCCGCTTCCCGCTTTTTTCGCAATACACCCCTGGTTCAGCGTCTGCAGCAAGCCACGCTGATCTGCACCCTGGGCTGTGCGCTGGCCTGGGTCACGCCGGTTTCGGCGCAAACCGGGTGGCGCTCCGTCTCCACTGCGCCGTCTGGCCCTGCCGTGATGGTGACCCCGATTCCCGAGGCTGCCGCCCCCCAGCCCAAAGCGAAGGCCGAAGGCGGATTGCAAATGTTTGGCGTGACCTTGAGCACGACCACGCGAGCGGAACTGCGCCAAGCCATCCGAGACGAGGGCTTGAAGCCCCAGCGAGAGGACGATGCCTTCCAGGAAGACATCTACGAAGCCCTCAACTGGATGCCAGGCTTGCTTCAAATGAAATTCAGCTACGCCCCACAGGGTCAAAGGCTGGCGCGGGTGGACTATGTGTTCATGACGTTTTCTGACAACGCCCATGTGGAAGATGTGAAACTGCGCATCGAGGGCCGCTTTGGTCGCCCCCAGAGCGTGTCGGGCCGCGAACAAAGCGGGCCGTACCAAGCTATTTGGCGTTTGCCTGACCAGATGGAAATCTTCGTCGCGCGTGAATGGCCCCAAAAAACCACCCAGCTGCGCTTCACCAACCTGCCCGTTTGGGGTCAGATGCGGCCCGATTCTGCGCGTGAGAGCGGGCAGGCCGTCAGGCGCGAAAAAAACCAAAACAACCAAGCTCTGCCCTTCTGGGTTGCGCGCTGACCGTGGCAGGAGGGCAAAGGCGCAGCCGAGCGGCTGGCCCTAAAACCCTCAGATGGCCGCTGCCGCAATATCGTTCGGCAAAGGGGTCAGTTGGGCAATGGCCAACAGGGCTTCGGCATCGGTCCTGTAAAGCCAAAGGTGCGGGCCCTCCGTCAGCTCGCCCGCCCGGCGCAAAGTGGTCTCCACCGGCAGCTTCATCCCACTGATGTGCAAGCTGATGCCCCGGCTGGCCAACTGACGGTGCAACTGGCCGAAGGTTTCAACACCCGTCACGTCGATCCGGTTGATGGGCTGGGCAAACAGGCACACATGTTTCACATCGGGGTGGTTGGCCAGGTGGTCGGTGATGGCGCGGTCAAAGTCGCTGGCGGCGGCAAAGTCCAGCTCCGCGTCCAAGCGCATCGCATACAAGTGCGGTGCCAGCGGTGGCAGCTTCCACAGGTGGCGGTCGCGCAGGCTGCCATCGGCGTGCAGGCCCACTTCAATGATGCGCGGGTGCAAGCGGGTGTGCAAAAAGTGGCTCAGGCCCACCAGCACCCCGGTCATCACGCCCCAGTAAATGCGCGGCGCGGTCAACAAGGTCATGGCAAAGGTGATGCCCGCCGTCATGGTCTCGATGCGGCCCACGCGCCAAACGGCCAAAAACTGACGGGGCTGAAACAGGTTGAGCACGGCCACGATCACGGCGGCCGACATCACCGAGCGCGGCACAAATTGCAGCGCCGGCATCAGGATCAGCAAAGCCAGCAGCACAAAGCCCACCGAGGCCACCACCGCCCAGCCCGAACGCGCACCGGCATACAGCATCAGGGCCGAACGTGAAAACGAGGTGCTGGTGGCAAAGCTGCCCGAAAAAGCCGAGGCCAACTTGGCCAGCCCTTGGCTGAAAAGCTCGGTGCTGTCATCCCAGCGCTTGCCGTCGCGGCGGCATTCGATGCGGGCACTGGACGCCGTCTCCAAAAAGCTCACCAGCGCAATCACCAAGGCAGGCACCCACAGCTGGTTGAGCCTGTCCAGCCCAGGCCATTGCGGCCAATAAAAATCCGGCAGACCCGAGGGCAACAAACCCACCACCGCGCCGTGCTCTTGGTAATCGGTGGCATAGGCCACGGCCGAGGCCACGCCCATCACGATCATGATGCCGGGCCAACGCGGCTTGAAGTGGCGCAGCAGCAGCAGCACCGCCAAACTGCACAGCCCAAACCACGCCGGCCAGCCGCTGAGCCAAACTGGCCAGCTTTGCACGTCCCAGCTCCAGGCTTTAACGCCGAGCAATCCGGGCACTTGCGACGCCATGATGAGCAAAGACGCGGCTTGGGTGAAGCCCATCATCACCGGGGCACTGACCAGATTGATCAACCAACCGTAGTGGCCCAGCCCCAGCAGCAACTGAATGGCCCCTGACAGCAGCGACAACCACACCGCCAGAGCCACCCATTCTGCAGAGCCAGGCTCTGCCATGCCCGTGAGAGACGCACCAATCAGCACACAAGTGAGCGCAGCCGGGCCGATCGACAGGCGGTTGGCGCTGCCAAACAGCACGGCCAACAGCGCCGGGATCAAGCAGGCGTAAAGCCCGGTGACCAGCGGCATGCCCGCCAGGCCCGCATAGGCCACGGCTTGGGGAATCATCACCAGCGCCACCGTCAAACCCGCCACCACTTCGGTGCGGGCCAGAGGCGCGGTCAACCGCGGCCATTGGCGGAATGTCAAAAATCGTTGCATGGG
>Ga0209550_10000410_pt1 | contig 39468 bp, 30 predicted proteins | sample LauGreSuBDMM15SN_2_FD_187567 | JGI IMG/M metagenome (GOLD analysis project Ga0209550, IMG submission 187567) | Freshwater lake microbial communities from Lake Michigan, USA - Su13.BD.MM15.SN (SPAdes) (version 5) | ecosystem: Environmental > Aquatic > Freshwater > Lake | place: Lake Michigan...
ATACAAACTTTTATCAAAATTGTAATCTAGCCAAGTCGAAAAGGGAGATTCCTTATCCTTTGATTCTTCTACTAAAGTATTTTGTTGTGCTTCTGTTAGTTTATAAAATGAGCTGATATTTTTGAGTAAAATAGATTTATCTAAGGGAGTGACAAATCCATCAGTCATAATAGCTACTTGTATAACTGAATTAAACTTTTTAGCTTTTAACCTCAGTTTATTTGTTTTCTCAATTATTTTAATAAAATCATCAAATTTCATTTGCTTTAACCAAGCAAATAGTTGACTCTCCGAATTAGTTAGATCGTTATATACATATTTATTATTTTTTATTATAAGATTTTTTAACTCTTCAAAAGTTCTTACCTCCAATCCATCCTCTGTTTTATAGGGAAAAGAAGGATCAATGAGATAAATCAATTGATACAATCCAAAATCAAGAGTTGCCACTTTATTATTTTCTTCTGCAATATCCCCTATTTGTATAGCTAATTTACTATCAAAGTTTTCAGCCCATCTGGCAATCATACCTCTATAGAGCATTTTTTTGGCTTGTTCGGAATATTTGGCCAATGCTTTTGCAATTTCTACAAAATCAGTATAATCATTGTCAGCTATTTTTAAGGGGGGGATCTCCTTTATAATATTTTGAAATACAGGAACAGTTTCTCCCTTTAAAAATTTAGATACTTCTTCATATCCCCATCTTTTGTCATGTCTTACAGTTAATAGTCCTTGAATTAATTTCTTTATTTGCGGACTAAACTTTTTAGCTTCATTTTTGCTAATTAAATCCTCCACAATTCTTCCCTGCATTGTATCTCGCATGATATGTCCGTCATTTCTTCCCATAAATGGATTTACACCTGTCAATAATTCAAAAATTGTAATACCTAAAGCATAATAGTCGATTTCTTTTCCTATAATACCAGAGTAAATTTCAGGAGCGGCGTATCCTTCTGTTCTTGAAGTACCTGTCATTCTCTTACTCATCTTTCCCTCTAGATCTAGCTCTGAAGAAATTCCAAAATCTCCCACTAAAATATCAGTCCCATCCTCGTTCTTATAAAATAAATTTCCGGGCTTAATATCCCTATGAATAATACCATTATTATGACAATAATTTAGTGCATTGATAGTTTCTTTGATGACCTGTACTACAGCATCCTCCTCCATTGGGAGATATTTAAGTTTTCCTTCTTTTGTTTTGTCAGACAATGAACCTCCTTGGGCATAATCCATGATTTCATAGAATCTACCCTCTTGGTTTCCATATTCATGAAGATTTATTATGTCGGGATGATTTATTCCCTTTAATTTTTCTAATATTTCATACTTAGGTCTAAAATTTGGATAATAATGTTTTATTATATATTTTTTATTATTTTTTATTGTAAAATAGATTTCAGCTTCTCCCGAATTTGCAGAAAGTCTCTCCCCCACTTCATACCCAAAAAAAAGAGTTCCCGACTTAATGCTTCCCTCTTGGGGCGTAGAATTATTTTCTCTCTCCCTAGGAGGCATTCTTTCGGTTTTTGGTTCTTTGTTCATGATTTTTGTTTTATCGTCTGACATGGATAGCCTATGAAATATTAGTTTGTTATTACCTTTATAGTTTAATACAAGGTTAAATTTTACATATATTAACTAATGTGTCAATTAAAAATTTAATTTAATATGTTGAAATATACTTTTTTAAAATATGAATATGTTTATTTGTAATTTGGATATTTCTTTGGAATTAGTAATTAAAGTAAATTTGGTAGATTCTATTTCATATCTTTAATATCCCTCCTTGACTGAGTAAACTTCCTAAATAAAATATAAGGTAATGATTTTGAAAAAATTTAGAATAATTATAGATTTTTTTAATTTCACTTATCCAATTTCCGTCTAAAAAGTGATGAAAACGAATTTTATATTAAATATTTTGCTTATCATATTCTTTGTAGAGTCCTGTGCATATGCAATCATCCAAGAGGGCACAGTTGGAGTAACCAGGATATTCGGGAAGCAATCAAATGAAATACTCTCCCCTGGATTGCATATATATGATATATTTACCACAGAAGTTCTCAGAGCACCAATTAACACAATCAACATTGAAGTAAAATTATCATTACCTAGCCAGGAAGGTTTAAATATATTGGCCGAAATTTCAATTCTTTATCATGTAACAAAAGAACAGGCACCGAAATTATTAGCTGAAGTTGGTGTAGAATATGAACAAACTATAATCGTATCAATATTCCGATCAGCAGCGGCAGATGTAACTTCTAATTTTTTGGCTAAAGACATGCATTCAGGAAAAAGATATGAAATAGAATCGAAGGTACAGGAGAGAATGAATGAATTACTACAAAAGAGAGGTGTAATTATTGAAGCTGTTCTAATGAAAAGTATCACACTACCTGCAGGACTTGCAACTTCCATAGAACAAAAACTGCAAGCAGAACAAGATGCCGAAAAAATGAATTACATAATACGCCAGGAAAAAATGGAAGCTGAGAGAAGAAGGATTGAAGCTGAGGGAAATAGAGATGCTCAGAGAATTTTATCTGATGGACTAAATCCACAGATTATACAGCTAAGGGGTATAGAAGCTTTCAAAGAACTATCTAAATCACCAAATGCTAAAATAATCATTACCGATGGTAAAACTCCATACCTACTATCCAATTAGAATCGATGTTTTATAATTACTGACGTTCCTGCAAAAAGTCAGTTTTTGCAATTTTATTCGCAACAATACTAGGCTTTTTTCCGCCTGAAGGTGGAAAAAGATAGTTATTGTAGTTGCGTCATTACTTCAAAGTAAGAAAGTAATAGCAGTTAAATTTTTCTCTATTTATACACATTCCACATGGAGCGAATGATACTCTCCGCATTGCTATACTTCGGTGTCCATTGCAAAAGTTCCCTTGCTTTTTTAGAGGAAGCTAGGAGTTTAGCGGGATCTCCAGACCGTCTTTTTTCTATTGTATAGTTTAATTTTTTTCCTATGATGTCTTCCGTGTGTTTGATAATTTCTTTTACTGAATAACCATTTTCGGATCCTAAGTTTACAATGAGAGATTCTTTTTTTTCTAAGAGATAGTCTAGGCTTAAAACATGGGCTGTGGCTAGATCAGATACATGGATATAATCCCGTATACAGCTTCCATCGGGTGTGTCATAGTCTTCCCCAAACAATCCAAATGTACTACGAGTTCCCACCACCACTTCCATAACTATGGGCAAAAGATTTGCGGGGGTTTTTTCAAGCCCCCTAACGAGTCCTTTAGGATGATACCCTGCAGCATTGAAGTACCTGAGTGCTGCAAACTTTATTCCTTTTAATTTGTCGTACCATTTTAGATTTTCCTCTATGGCAAGCTTTGTGTATCCATAATAATTTTCAGGATTGAGCGGATGTTTTTCATCCATGGGTAGAACCACTGGTGCACCATAGACAGCGGCGGAGGAGGAGAATATAAAATTTTTGGTATCATGTTCTACCATTGCCGTCAAAAGAGAGAGTGTACCATTGATATTGTTAATGGAATATTTTTGGGGATCCGTCATGGATTCACCAGCCGCCTTCCAGGCAGCAAAGTGAAAAACTGCATCCACTTTTTTTTGAAATACTTTCTTTAGTACATCCTTACTTTGTATTTCACCTTGGATAAATTCATTCTCAGGAAATAAATTTATAGCATTTCCCTTATCCATTGTGTCTACCACCACTATTTCGTGACTTCGGGTATCCATCAATTCACGTACTACATGGCTACCAATATATCCTGCACCGCCTGTTACTAAAATTCTCATATTAATTACCTATGATCTGTGATACCACGATCCGAAGTTTCCACAAAATATATTATTTTTTTTACATTTTCATCTGGTTCATTTTCTTCTTTTAATTTTTGGATTGCAGTGCTTATATTCATTTTTGAATGATAAATTATTTTATAAGCATGTTTAATTTTTTCCCTTACTGGTGGTGAAAATCCTGCTCTTTTTAATCCCACTGCATTCAACCCAATGATGGTTGCGGGGTTACCATCTATAGTGGTGTAGGGAGGAATATCCTTCACAATTTTTGAGCATCCTGCAACCATAGCATAGTCCCCCACATGACAAAACTGATGAATGCCCACCAACCCAGAAATGAATACATAATTTCCTACTTTTACATGACCCGCAATGATTGAATTTTGTACCATAATGTTGTAATCACCAAATTCTACATCGTGTGCCAAATGTCCATTTCCCATTAAGTAATTATGATTTCCAATCTTAGTGGAAGTCCCATCTTTACTTCCCCTATGAAATACAAAACCTTCACGAATGAGATTGTTATCACCTAAAATAGCATAAGACTTAGTTTCTAGTTTAAAAGATAAATCTTGGGGAAGTCCACCAATGGTTGCTCCATGATAAATATGGTTATTTTTTCCCATTCTGGTTCCGCTGTGCAGTCTTACAGAACTATCCAAGATACTTCCCGAACCAATTTGGACATCGCTTTCCACGATACAAAAAGGACCTATTGTTACATTTTCATCAATTTGTGCACCATTTTCAATGATTGCTGTGGGGTGTACGCTCATAATTTTTTCCTTTATCTTCTCAATACATAATTTTCTGAATTTTCGGGGGAGGATTGACGTATAAAGAGTCGCTTGGACACATCTATCCCCAATATAACTTGGTAGAGATCGGTTAAAACAGGTCGGGATGAGTAGTACCCATGTCCTAGACCTCCAATTCCTAAAAAAGGTGCATCCACAGGATTGACATTGATCATATCAATGCCTTCTATCTTTTCGCAGGAGCCCACCCTTTTGTTGCTGTTTACCTTTCCCGATGCAACCAATGCATTGTCACCGGGAGAGCAATATACTGTAATACGTTTAGAAGAGTTTTTTAAGTTTTTAGAGATTCCAATAAACTCTTTAGAATCATAATCGGGTGCATTTAAAACAAGTTCTTCTATAAATTTACTATTATTTTCTCTGTACAATTCATCTAAAATTGGTAATACAACCTGATGCCCCATAGAGTGCACTATTACGTGAATTTTTTTTCCAGAATCTTTTAAGGAAGTAAAAAAGCTTTTAAAAGCAATTCTAGAAGCCACCGCATTTTGAAAATTTAATTTATAGGTATCATTGATTAAAAATTTATTCAATAGTCCATCTTCAGCTCCAGCGGGCCATGTATAGAGCACAACATCTCCGCTAAACTTTAGATCATATTTAATTTGGCTTGCTCGTAGTACAGCTTCTTCAAATTTTACATTGAACCCATGAATAAAAATTATAACTTCATCAAATTTATTTTTAGTTATAGATTCAAATAAATTTGTTTTTGAAAGATTTTTATGACCTTGGAACATAAAAGAAAAATCTCGTCCTTTCTCGGGTTCAAAATCTAAATTCCCTATATCATGATGAAATGGAACATTTATATCGCAGTAACCATATTTAATCTCTGTGTCAGATTTAATGGAATAGTACGCATCGGAGCAAGTAGGATTCCCTTCCGCAATTTTTCGGTTTGTTCCAAAAAAAATCCTGAGTGTTTTAGAGACATCATACCCAATAGGAAGGCGGCTATTCATTAGCTCTGAAATGGGTGAGATAATTGGATTAGTTACATTTGGTTCGGAAGCACATTGGTATAAAAGTAATATACCTATAAATAAAATATATATTTTCATAGTATTACCTTATACAATCTATTTAGTATAAAAACCCATTCCCTTTAAATAGTATCTGGGATCTACACTCACACCATTACGTATCACTTCAAAATGGAGATGGGGACCAAAGCAATATCCTGTGCATCCACTTTTAGAAATTGGTTTACCACCATAGATATATTCACCTTCCCTAACAAAAAGGCGGGAATTGTGAGCATATAGAGTTTTTAACTCTTTTGTATGTTCAATGACAATGGCATTCCCATATCCTCCCATCCAACCACTGTATGTCACAATCCCTGAGCGAGCAGCATAAACAGTTTCATAATTTGCTTTGAGATCCCATGCTTCATGGAATTGATCGCGCGGGAAACTTCTCATACCAAATCCAGATGTGATCACCCTTGAAATAACCGGGGCTACCCAAATGGGTGGAGGTTCGGGAACTTCCGCACCGGGAAGAAAAATCTTATCTCCCACTTTGAAGATATCCCCTGATTCTATATTATTTTCTACCAAAACGGATTCTATGGAAACTTTGTAAAAAGAGGCAACTTTTGCAAGGGAATCACCCTGCTTGAACTTGTGAATGATTCCTGGTTTTTCAGGGATTAGAATGGGAGTTCCTTCTTTTAACTCCAATCTTTCCGGTAAATTTGATTTAGAAGCTACCAGTGCTGTGGAAACTTTGTATCTCTGAGCTATCTCTTCAATGGTTTCCCCACTCTTAGCCTGTATGGTTCGAAATTTTACGCCATCTGATTGCAAAAAACTTTTTTTTTGCAACTCTGTCTCACGGAGATAAGAATCATCGGCTTCTTTTGCCATCTTATCCCGCTCATCCGTTTCGGAATCAACCTCATCCGGTGCAAAAATAGATACTCTATTTGGGGAAATTGAGCCTGCTGAATCCACATCCCTGTTTCCAAAAAATAAGAATCCCGAAACGGTCATTGCCAAAAGGATGAGTGGATAGACTCTAAATTTTTTTTGGTTTAAATCAATGTCACCATAAATGAGTTTTTTATTTGTGGTATAGGAATAATGGAAATTCCCATTTCCTAGAGAAATCAAAGAGAAGTTAGTAGTTCTTACTATTTCCTTTCCATGAGGTAACTTCCTGGGTTTCTTAAAAAACATAGTTGTGACTACTGTAACCTATTGATTTTTTTTGCATTCTTCTTTTTGGTTTCTTCTTTTTCTTTACCAAACTTAGACTCCGTAAATTCCCTTATATAATCTGGATCGATATTAGGATTGTACCCCAAATGGTCATTGCAAATATCGGGTTCTAGAGTCTCTGGAATAAAATACTCTTCCACAAGTTTTTTACAGTATGGTCCGGGTAACTTTCCTGACTGGCTACAAACCTTTGTTTTTTCTACTTCCAATTTACCAAAATCAAAGGTTTTGACTGGTTCCCCTTTTTGTACCGCGGCAACAAATTTACCCCAAATGGGAGTTGCTACCACACCCCCCGACATACCCTTACCCAAGGTCAGAGTACCAATGTCATATCCAAGCCACACACTGGCAACCAAATCAGGTGTATACCCCACAAACCAAGCGTCCCTAAAATTATTGGTTGTTCCCGTCTTTCCAGCCACCGAACCCGTCACACCCTGGTTGATGACAGCCCTTCCAGTTCCTTTTCTCACGACATCTTCCATCATGGAAGTGATTATAAAACTTGCTTCCTTCGTCAAAAGTTGGCGGGATGTCCTTTTTTTATTTTCTTCTTCAAAGTTGGTTATGGTATTTCCCTCATTGTCATTGACATACAAAATTGAGATAGGGAAAACCTCTCTCCCCCCAGAAGCAAAAACAGCATAGGATCTTGTTAATTCAAAAGGTGTTACTTCAAAAGTCCCCAATGCAACGGAGTAGTTTTTGGGAATTTCTCGGGAAGATTGGAGGAGCTCAGTGAGGGAGGGAAGCAAATTGGAAAGCCCAATTTGCTCTACAACCCGAATTGCTACTGAGTTTTTACTGTTCTCCAGTGCGGTTCGGAGCCTCAAAAACCCTGAATACTCCTGGCTATAGTTTTCAGGAGACCATTCATCCCCATCTTCCAATAAAAAATTGAGGGGGGAATCTGCAAACTGTGTGGCTGCAGTGATATTTTTTCCCGGAGTTGGGTTTTTTCCAAAGTAATCGATGGATGTTGCATAGACTAGGGGCTTAAAGGAACTTCCAGGTTGGCGGTAGGCTTGGAAGGAACGAATTTGTTGGTTGTCCGACTTAAATCCGGATCCCCCCACAATGGCTGTGATATGGCCATTCACGGGCCTCATGCTGAGAATACTTCCCTCTACGGGTAGAAGATGGTCTTGGATGCTCTGCTTGGCATAGCTCTCATCATAGATGGCGCCAAGGTAATCAAATCCTGACGTGAGATTCAAAGTTGATACAATGTCTCTATATTCTTCCTGGTATATATTTCGAAAGGTTCTTTCATCCCTTGATATTTTAAATTTAAAATCTTCTAGGTCGTGGAGATCCGATAACATTTCAAAAAAGGAACCATATGTATCATCGAATACATCAAAGTCCCGAAAAGCTCTCTGGTTAGAAATTTTGGTTTGTGCAATCAATCCTTCACTCATTGCTTTTTCAGCTGCAATTTGGTGTTTTATCACCAAAGTAGAGTATACTTTTAGCCCACCATTGTATATTTGATCCGCAGTAAATTTTTTAGATAATAAACGTCTCACATATTCAGTGTAGTACGGAAATCTATTTAACCTATCCGCATAGGCTGAATCATTGGGAGATCGATTTAAATTTAAATAGTAATCAGAAAATTTTTGATATTCATCCTCAGCAATTTTTTTTTCTATTTTTCCATCTTCCACTAACTTCATAAAATTAACTCTTACTTTACTGGAAGATAGATTAGGATTTACCAATGGACTAAATTCTCTGGGTCGAGTTGTAAGACTCGCAAGCATTGCAGCTTCTCCCCAACTCAATTCTGAAATTTCTTTCCGAAAATAAAATCTTGCTGCTGCTCCCACTCCGAGGGTTCCATGCCCTAGAGGTATTTCGTTTAGGTACATTTCTAAAATAGTGTCTTTGGGATAACGAATTTCCATTAGCACCGCAAGATACGCCTCTCGTGCTTTCCGAATAAAGGATCTATCATTGGTTAGAAATTTTAACCTTGCTAATTGTTGCGTAATAGTTGAAGCTCCCTCTTTAATTCTTCCCGCAACAATATTGACAACAAATGCCCTGGCAATTCCTCTGATGTCTAAACCAAAGTGCCTATAAAAATCATTATCTTCGGAAGAGAGGAATGCTTGTACTACTCTATTTTTATTTTCACCCAGGACCTTCTCTTTTTCTAATTCTTTTAGATCAACAACTACCTTAGAAAATTGATAAAATTCTGCTACGGGTTCATATTCTCCTTTTTCTCCAATTCCATATAGGGTACTTGGGATTTGGTATTTTTGAGCTGATGCTACAAGGCTCAAATCATCAAATTGGAGAACTAGAGCAGCAACATTTAATAATCCAACTAAACCTAAAAAAAGTATCAGCCTAAGGGGTTCGCCACCTTTTGTAAAAATATTTATAAATTTAATAAAAAATGATATCAGTATTTTCATATTTATCAAAGAGGAGAAAATTCCTTCATTGCCCCCACTCCACGGTACTTCATTCCAGTATCTAGATTGTAACCATCGTACTCTTTGAAGATAGAATCTTTTTTGCTATTATTTGAAAGAAACTCTGATGCTTTAGTCATGGCATCAATTGATTCAGATGCAGCTCTATTCACCAATTCAATAAATGTCTCCCTACTCATTTTAGTTGGCATAGCAGGGTAAAACCATGGCCGCTTATCTTCATTCATAATCCGCACATCAATATCCTGTCGTACGGGTAAGACTAAAACTGAAGACTTAAATCTATAGAGAGTTAAAAAATCAAATGCCTTTAAAAAACCCCTCATAAAAGTACTACGGGAATCTAGTAATCTGTGAAACTCCATAAAACCAATGTAGGAGTCATTTATCAAATCCCCAGGTATGATCTTTTTTTTTGATCCAATGTATTGTTTATTAAATTCTCTTGGATAGGTCTCGTGCAGACCATTTTGCCAAAAGTACCAGACCACAGAATCCATCCTATCCTTCCTTTTGGGAGTTCGGATGTCTATGTATTGGTTAAAGTCATATGAGTGGGGGTTCATACCCCATCTAAATTCCAGTAAAAATGAGTCCAGTGCAAATTCTACTCTAAGGTGATTGACTTGTGCGGCAGATGAGATTTTTGGATCCACATTGTAGTAATCTCCTGATATATAAAAGATGTAAGGATGTGTTACAATGTCCACCGCACAATGACAGATAAAACCATAGGTAAAAGCAAGAAGTTTGTTGTACACTATCTCATCATCCAAATCTCCAAGTTGATCAAGAAAAGTAAAAATCAATGAGAATGGATTTTTATGATGGTGGAGATCTCCCCAAAATTGGGCATTTTTTGAACGGAGTGGGGAAAGAAAATGGTAATAATAAAAGATATCGGGTGCAACAGCCCCCAAATTTCCATAGTTACGATAGAGAGGGTTACTCAGTATGGTAGCAATATTTCTCTGTTCGGGTGTTCCATGGTCAAGATGCTTTATGGTTTGTGAGAGAACTTCAATGTGGGTGATTTTTCCTGCCATAGATAGGGAACTAATTTGCCCCTATACTCCAAAATTTGCATTTCAAAAAATAAGGCAATTCTATTTTCCTATTCTTATGGAAATTGAAACCCTTCGTTTTTTAACCCCCGAACAAGTTCGAACCTTGGCTACAAAATTTGGCACCCCCATCTTTGTATATTCCCAGGAAGAAATTGAAAAGAGAGCAGATGCTGCACTTTCCTTCCCCAATGCATATGGAATCACAGTTCGATACGCCATGAAAGCCAATCCAAACTCAAGTATCCTGAAAATTCTTAAAAAAAAGGGGATTAAAATTGATGCCTCTTCCTATTATGAAGTGAAACGGGCACTCCATGCTGGTTTCTCTCCCTCTGATATTCTCCTCACATCCCAAGAACTGCCACCAACTGAGCTCCTAAATGAAATTATTTTGGATGGGACAGAGTTCAATGCCTGTTCTTTGCACCAACTCGAAGCCTATGGTAAAATCTTTCCCGGTAGTCAGGTGTCCCTTCGCTTCAATCCAGGTCTCGGTTCTGGCGGAACCAAAAAAACCGATGTGGGAGGCAATACAAGCTCCTTTGGTATATGGTATGAGTGGATAGATTCCGTTAAATCCGTCATAAAAACTTATGGATTACAGGTTAAACGCGTTCACACACATATAGGTTCTGGTAGCGATCCAGAAGTTTGGAAGGCAGTTGCCAAGTATACCCTCGAATATGCAGACATCTTCTCTGAGGCAACCATTGTCAATTTGGGAGGTGGGTACAAGGTGGGAAGGATGAAGGATGAAAAAACAACCGACTTCCAAACCATTGGAGAACCAGTAAAGGAACAGTTTGTTGAATTTTTTAATACTTCCAATCGAAAGCTCCAATTAGAAATTGAGCCCGGAACAAGCCTGTTAGCAAATACAGGATCCATCTTGGCTACGGTAATGGATAGAGTTAGCACGGGGGATAAGGGAAATATATTTTTAAAACTCAATACGGGGATGGATACAAATACCAGACCATCCCTCTATGGCTCAAGGCATCCTCTCATTGTGGTACCGAAAGAATTAGTTTCCAGAGATAAAATTCAGGGCTATGTGGTGGTTGGTCACTGTTGTGAAAACGGAGATCTCTTTACCCAAGAAGTTGGGGGAGAAATCTCAAAACGTAATCTCTTGGAATGTGAAATAGGTGATTATATGGTCATGGAAGGAACGGGAGCATATTGCTCTGGAATGTCCACCAAAAACTATAATTCTTTTCCCGAATCCGCTGAAGTATTGATTGATAAGAAAGGAGGGTTTCATTTAATAAGAAAGAGACAGGATTTAAATCAAATCTATGAAAATGAATTGATAGCGGAGGGAATTGAATGAAAAAAGTTATGAGTGTAGGACAGTGTAACCCAGATCATTTTGCACTTTCAGGTTTTTTAACCAAAAATTTTCAGTGCTCTGTAGTACGAATAGATTCCACAGAGGAAGCTATTGAAAACTTGAATAAAGAACCCTATGATTTAGTTTTGGTTAATCGAAAATTGGATGTAGATTATACGGATGGAACCATTCTCATTGAAAAAATGAAATCCCAACCCTCTTTAAAAAATATTCCCATAATGCTTATTTCCAATTATCCAGAGTACCAAGAAGAAGCAATGAAACTGGGTGCTGTGAAGGGAGTTGGAAAGTTAGAGTATGGAAATCCAGAATCTATAGAAAAGTTTAAAAATATTTTAGAAACTATTCCCTCCGTTTAAGAGGGAATTTTGGAATAATCCACCACACAGGCATCCCCGCATTCTTCCGCTTTTTTTCGGGGAAGATATGGACGAATTTTTGTAAATACAATGTATCCCAAATCCATTGCCTTTCTGGTTACTTTGGTTTCGGCAAAAAATATCATGGGTTTAAAAATCCCCAAAACCTTCCAAATGTTTTTAAAAGATTCTACACCATCTAAGATTTCTCCCTCAAGGGTGATACTATGAAACCTTTCTCTCACTTTCATTGGATGCAATCCATAGAGGGATGCATCAAAGCCCATGGCATTTATATCCACCCAATCTACTTTGTTACTTGTATCTCTTTTTTTATAAAAATCAATTTCATGGTTACAGACAACACAACCGCCATCGTAAAATACTTTCAGCATTTTTACAGTCTCTGTTTTCATAGCCTAACCTCATCTAAAATGTCGAAGATTCTAAAAAATTTACAAGCAAATATTTGCAAATCCTAAAAATACACGTCTAAGGTTTTACTTTAAGGAATTTCTAAAAACTCCCCAAGTGAGATTTTAAAAGGAAGTTCTGCTCAAAAAAACAGAATTTCCATTTAGTTTGCCACTAGAGAACTCGTACCTTTTTTGGGAAACATTCAAATGGAATTGGAGTGTGAGAGAATCTATTGACCAAATTTTTCCCGTCTCTGTCTCAATCAATTTTGTAGTACTCTCATAAAAAATTTCTTTATTGCCAGGGCTACAATCTGTCTTGGAAGAGGTGATTGCTAGGTGAGTGGCACTTGTGAGAAGGCCCAGTTTGGAAATTTCAGATTTGGTAAACCCGAGCATTTGAAACTTTTGTTCTTTCAAAGAGAATTTCCTACTCTCTGTATCTATCATAGTAAACTGAGAAACCCCCTGAAATGTTTCCAAGAGGTTTTGGTTTCGCAAAGAATCCAAATGCGAACTTAAGACTTCAAGAAATTCCTCTGTGTGGTTGCACAGACTATTTTGGAGTTCTAAAGGTGTGAGAAGTAAGAGAGAGATTCCCCCCGATTGGTTTAAAAACTTTGAGATAGAACTTGATAGATTTTCTACAATCCCTCTGTCTTTTTTTAAGCCCAATGCACAGGATTCTAAAAAAAGTAGCAAACTAACCAGCAATAATTTATAATTCAATTTTTATTCTACCCAAGATCCAAAAAAAGATTAGACTTAAAATTAATACAGGATATTTTTTAGGCTAATTATATGAAGATTGGAACATTAGATATACTTGTATTTATTTCGTACCTCATAGGTTTAATCCTACTATCTTTTTTTGTATCACAAGAAAAAGATGGAAAAGACAAAAATGCTGAGGATTATTTTTTAGCCGGAAAATCCCTCCCATGGTGGGCTATTGGTTCATCTTTGATTGCTGCAAATATATCCGCCGAGCAAATCATTGGGATGTCGGGATCAGGATATGCAATGGGGATGGCTATTGCCTCCTATGAGTGGATGAGTGCTCTTACTCTAATCATTGTTGGAAAGTATTTTTTGCCAATTTTTTTATCCAAAAAAATATACACAATGCCCCAATTCCTTGAAAATCGATATGACCATAGGGTTCGAACTGTCATGTCCATTTTTTGGCTACTCTTGTATGTCATAGTCAATTTGACTACCGTTCTTTATCTAGGAGCCCTTGCCATTCACTCTGTTACCGATGTTAGTATGCTAAATGCTATGATTTTTCTCGGGGCTTTTTCATTTACCTATTCAATCTACGGGGGGATGAAAGCAGTTGCATTCACAGATGTACTACAAGTTGTGATTTTAGTTTTTGGGGGTCTAATGGTTAGTTTTTTGGCATTGGATAAAATTTCTAATCACACTGGTGTACTGAATGGTTTCCAAACCCTTGTTAAATTAGCACCTGAAAAATTTGATATGATATTAGATCCATCCAACCCTAATTATAAAAATTTGCCAGGTATTTCTGTAATACTAGGTGGGATGTGGATTATGAATTTTTCTTATTGGGGATTTAATCAATATATCACACAGAGGGCTCTTGCAGCAAAAACTCTCGATGATGCTCAAAAGGGAATTGCCCTAGCAGCCTATTTAAAAATTCTTATGCCCATCATTGTTGTGTTACCAGGTATTGCAGCATTTGTTCTTATTCCAGATTTAAAACCATCTGATAGGGCTTTTCCGGAGATGATGAAATTGGTTCCCTCTGGATTTCTGGGGCTAGTATTTGCCGCTTTGGTTGCTGCGGTATCATCTTCTCTGAGTTCTATGAGCAATAGTATCTCCACTCTTTTCACTCTAGATATTTATAAACAAATCCTCAATAAAAATGCATCTGAGAAAAATTTAGTTTTAACTGGACGTATTACTGCTTCCGTTTCCATGCTTTTTGCTGTCTTGGTTGCTGAGCCATTTATTGGAAAATCAGACCAGGCATATCAAGTGATCCAGGAATTTACTGGATTTTTTACTCCAGGGATTGTATTGATTTTTTTATTTGGTTTCTTTTGGAAGCGGGCTACAAGTCTCTCCGCATTGGTTTCTGCCATAGGATCTTTTGTTTTGTCAATTTTTTTCAAAATTTCACTCCCGGAAATTCCGTTTATGGATAGAGTTGGTATTGTATTTATACTATGTTTTTTACTCTCGGTGGCAATAACACTTATGGGAAAAAAAGAAGATCATCCAAATGCAATAGATTTAAAAGGGATCTCTTTTCATACTTCTCTTGGGTATAACATTTCAGGAATTGGTATCCTATGCACTCTCATCATTCTCTATTCTATTTGGTGGTAAAATTACGTAGAGATAAAAAAATTCTAAGTAAAATGCACTTTTCTTAAGTATTTATAACTTCTATCGAATACTAAAGACAATTTTTTTACCTATTTGGTTTAGGAGAATATATGAAACCTAAATCAAGTAAACAAATTTCTATGGAAGCAATCCCGGGAGAATGGAAGCGGCTAGATGAAAATGGAGTATTAGAATTTCAAAATATACTAAGAATTTTAAATCGATACTATGATGCCTTTTCATCTGAAAAAGATAAAACAGATACTCAGAAATTTAGAGAAGAAGCATCCCTCATCCAACCAGAAAAATTAGAATTTTTTGTGAAAAAATTCGGTAACTATGAATATTTAATTTATAGCGAAATCAAAGAAAATGGAGAAAAGGTGAGATCTGATACATGGATTCATATTGATGGGATTGGTGAAGAGAGAGACCTATTTACCTCTAAGGATATACTCACCCATCCCGTTCATAATATTTTGTGTATGAGAGATCTTTACAAAGATAGCAAAGACCTCACAGAAGAAAGAGAAATGACTCTTTAAATAAAATGGTATTGGGTGGCCTACCCAATACCTAATTTTAATTACTTATCTATTTTCTATAACTCTTCATTTTTTTAAATAAACACATCGTGTATTGCCCTGAGTGCGTTTTTTCCCTCTGCCTCAGGTATCACACAAGATATTTTTATCTCGGATGTGGTTATCATCTCAATATTGATATTGTTATCTGCGAGTGCTTTAAACATCTGAGCGGCAACTCCCACATGAGATTTCATACCCACACCCACTGCTGAAACAATGGCTATTTTATCATTTAGCTCCACTGACCCCGTTTTGTTTTCTTTTACAAATTTTTCTAAAATGGGAAGGGCATCCTTCAAAGATTTTCTGGAAACTGTAAAGGATATGGTATTTTTTCCATTGGAAGGAGAAGATTGCACGATTACATCTACGATTATATCCGAAGTAGCCAATGCTCCAAATAGCTCTGCAGCAATCCCCGGTTTATCGGGCACATCAGGAATTGTAATCCTTGCCTCCTCATTTTTAATTGTTACACCACTCACTCTAATGTGTTCCATTAATTTCTCCTCACTCACAACCAATGTTCCTGGGATTTCCTTAAAACTAGATCTAACATGTATTACAACATCATAATTTTTGGCAAGCTCCACACTTCTTGAGTGTAACACACCAGCCCCTAAACTTGCCAATTCCAGCATTTCATCATAGGTAATTCTCTGGTGCATTTTGGCACCATTTACCTTATTGGGATCGGCTGTAAAGACACCATCCACATCCGTGTAGATCTCACATTCTGTTGCTCCCAAGGTAGCGGCAATTGCAACGGCAGATGTATCACTTCCACCCCGTCCGAGAGTGGTGATGTTTCCCTCTTTATCAATCCCCTGAAATCCTGCAACAATCGCCACCTTATTTTCCTTTAGGGCATCATCAATTCGGGTTCTATCTATCATCTCTATCTTGGCATTGGAAAAATTCCCATCTGTCATCATCTTTACCTGTGATCCCGTAAAGGATCTAGCGGGAACCCCTATTGCCTCTAAGGCAATTGCCAAAAGGGATACAGAAACCTGCTCTCCCGTGGAAAGGAGCATGTCCATTTCCCTTCTGGGGGGGTTGTCATTTAGTTTCTCGGCTAATACTATCAATTCATCAGTTGTATGCCCCATAGCAGATACCACTACCACAACATGGTCTCCCTGATCATGGTAGGTTTTGATCCTACGAGCAACATTCTTAATTTTATCGGTGGTTCCTACGGATGTCCCACCATATTTTTGTACGATTATTCTTGGCATATCTGATTAGAGAATTTTTTACAAGTGGGGTCCTTGACAAGTGGAAAATGGTTTTTTTGAAAATGTATATTTTTCCTTTTTGGGGGAGATTCCAATGCATAATAACTACTCAACTTTTATTTGGGTATCAAACAAATAAAGTAAAGTTATTTATATCAATTTTCTTTATTTTTAAAAAATTAGTATAAACTAGTTTCTCATTGAATTTACAATTAGACTAAAAAAAGACTATGTCCTAAATTTATCATTTTATATATATGTCTTTAACGTTAAAAAACATAAGAATCTTAAGGAAATCGCATAGTTTATGTGATTAAATAAACGGAGATAACACATGATAAAATTTCTTAACCAATTGAAAATATCAACAAGGCTTTATATATTTTTTTCTATCAGTCTCTTTTCCATGCTTTTTATAATTATCTCAAATGTAACAAAACTTTCTAACCTTGGCAACCAACTTACCACTGACCTTACAATGAACCAAAAAAAATCGGATAGTATTTTAGAAATAAATGTAATTGCGTTAAATAAAGTTCGCAAACTTGTAGAAATTCTCTCAACAAAAGATACAACCGTTAAAATAAAAGGAATAAAATATATAGGGGAGGAAACGGAAAAAGTCACAAAAACCTTCGCAGAATTGGAAAACATCACCGAAAACCAATCCGAAAAAGAGTTGGTCATCAAAGCCAATGAAGCAAGGAAACTTTTTGTAGCTTCAAAAGAAAAGGTATTAAATCTTGTATCGCAACAGGGAAATGAACAAAAAATTCTTTCTATACTTTCGGAAGAAACTCTTCCCAGACTAAATACTTACCTTGAATATGTAAACCAAATCAATGAGGGCATCCAAGAAAAAACTCTCAGCATCAATAATAATTTAGTCAGGGATAATAAATCAAATACCTACTTCCAAATTATATTTTTATTTATATTTATACCCGTAAAAGTTATATTTTTAGTTTGGATAATTTTTTCAATTGTAAAGCCTCTAAAATTATCCTCTGAAATCATAGAAAAGCTTTCCAATGGGGAGTTAGCATTCCAAATCACCACAAGTGAACTCCAAAAGGATGAGTTTAATCTCATGATTAAAAACTTCCAAAAAATGAAGGAGCAGCTAACGGTATCCATCCAAAAAATTCGAAAATCAACAGATAAAATCCAAACATCCTGCACAGACTTCACTAAAATTTCAAGCACCTTAAATTCATCGGCTATGGAGTTGGCATCTAGTTCAGAGGAAACATCCTCAGCAACCGAAGAGGTCTCTGCAACTTTAGAAAATGTAAACCAGAAAATAGAGAGCCAATCTAAACAGATGACAGACATAAATGAAAATATTATCGCTATGGATGGCTCTATTCAAGAAATAAAAAATTTTGCCGAGAAGCTTTCCATAGATTCTTTAAATTCTGCAAAATCAGTATCACAGGGTGAGTCTAATGTGCACGATACTATTCTTTCCATGGATAAGATCAAAGTTACATCTAAAAAAATAACGGAAATAGTTGGGATGATCTCTGAAATTTCCTCTCAGACCAATTTACTTGCTTTGAATGCTTCCATTGAAGCAGCACGTGCCGGGGAAGCGGGGAGGGGTTTTGCCATTGTTGCGGATAGTATAAATAAACTTGCGGACAGGACAAGTAGTTCCGTAAAACAAATCAACAATCTCATATCGGATTCAGAAAAGGCAATTAATGAAGGCTACCAAAAAGTAACAGATTTATCAGGCGTTCTCCAAGGTATATCCTCAGGAGTAAAACAAATTCATAGCTCTGTCTCTGATGTTTTAAGCAATGTAACTCTGCAATCAACTAGCTCCCAACAAATCACAACTAACTCAAAGGCTGTAAGCCTATTGTCTAAAGAATTAATTTTAGTCTCGAATGAACAAAAACTAGGAATTCAGGAAATAAATGAAAGTGTCCTGAGAGTTTCCACAAGTGCCCAAACTGTTTCTAGTGAAGCGGCTTCCATCAATGATTTATCCAATGAAATGTTACTCCAAACAAAAGCACTGAATGATTCGGTTTCCTTCTTCCAACTGAAATGAGCTATTTTCTCACCTGTTTTGAAAACTCATTTTTGCCTTTATTCCATACTCGCTGAGTAGTTACAAAAAAATACTGATATTTGTTTTTTTGGGAGTTTTAATTAAATATTGACTAATTTAAAGTCGATTTTATGATTATTATATTAAAATTTATTTTACTATTTTACAATAAAATTCCCTCATTTTCCATAGAAAGATAATATTTTCCCAACTATTAAATTTTATTAGGTTTTTATAATGATCAAATACATACCATTTCTCTTATTTTTTTGTTTTAGTGCAATCCACACTGATACTTTTATCTTAAATAATGGAACCCAAATCAATGGATCTCTCATTGAACAGTCCAATCGATTTATTGTTTATTCCACTGACAGTGGTGAAATAAAAAATATAGCAAAGGCTGAAATTCAATCCATCCAACTCAATGATTTGGGAAAGCCCCCTGGAAAATTACCTGATAAAGTGGGAGACATCATTCCCGATAGGGCATCCCCAGGAACATACCGACACATTGCACCCCAACACACCCCCAATACCAAATCTTCTAATGGTGTGGATGTAGAATTGACCCATGAGGTGGTCTCTGACTTTATCTGGAGGGGAAATAGCTATGGGGGAGATTATCTCGCCAGAAGAAATAATACAAGATACAAAGAAGTTACCGAATACTATGCCTACCAACCAAATTTACGAGTGAGTGCTCCCTCTGGGTTCTATTTTGAGCTCTGGGGAAATCTTGCAATGACCAACCGCAAGGATAAGGATTCCGATATGCGGTTTTTACAACCATACCCCGGTGGATTGGAGGCAGACCCAAATAATTATTTTAACAGATTGTCTAGTGGAAACTACCGTAGTTCAAATGGCTCTTCTGTTTTTTACGATCCGTCCCAAAACCTATACTCATCAAATTGTGATACAACTACACCTGCGGAACTATGCAATGTAAATCCAAATAAGCTGAAAAATCGTAAGGAGGAAAATGGTATGTGGAGAACGGATGGATTGTTTACCACCTTTGCATATAATTTCAATGCAGGAAGGTTTGGAGATTTTACTGCGGGGGTCTGGTGGTACTTTGAAGGTGACAAAAAAGGAAGGTATTCATGGGATGAATACTTTATCTGGTGGTCACTTCCCTTTCTTAAAAAATCACTTGCTCCACAGCTACAATTCTTTACCCAAGGTTCTCAGGATCTCATCGGATCAGCTGATGGAGGAAACTACCTAGCATTTTTTACAACCCATACATTTTTTGAAGATAAGTTTTTTAGAATCCAACCCTATAACAATATTGGTTATAAAAATATTAACAACAATACAGACCAAAAATCTGGTTTTTTTGATATTACCACGGGTATAAAATTCTTTTTTGGTGATCTTTTTGTATCCGTCAACGATGCATACAGACCAGATACTCATATGTACGATAACTCTACTTTCTATTATCCTGACAATAAATTAAATAATTCTTACTATTCAAGTAAAATTGATCCTACGGGAACACTAAACAACCAAAGCCAATATGATGGAAAAACTGTGAATCCCTCCAAAATGTTTGGTCCAAAAAATGAATTGTTTTACAATCTCTTAAATAGCTCGGAAGCCGATCAGCTTTTAAAAAATTACATAGCTGAAAAGTACTACCAACAAGATATACCCCGTCACCTCCTTTGGATCAGTATGGGCTATCTCCACAAACTTTAAATATATGATATATCCAGATGAAAAAATAGTAATAGGTATCACAGGTGGAATGGGATGTGGTAAATCAAGTTTTACAAGAGCGCTAGAAAAAAATGGAGCTATTGCTATTTACGCAGATAAATTAGCAAAGTTTTATACTTCCGAGAACTCACCCATCAAAGAGGAACTGATAGAAATTTTTGGAAGTCAATCTCTCGATTCCAACGGAATTCCAGATAGAAAATTTATTGCAGAACAAGTTTTTAGTGATTCCCAAAAACTCACCCAACTCACAGAAATTATCCACCCATTGGTTAGAACAGAAACTCGAAAGATAATCGCTAACTCACCCCCCAAAAGTATGATTGCTTGGGAAGTGCCCTTACTTTTTGAAACCCACGGGGAAGAAATTTGCAGTTTTACAGTTTGTATCTACCTTTCTAGGGAAGATGCATTCCAAAGAACCCAAAAGAGAGATGGAATCCTCCGAGAAGATTATGAGAATAGAATGAAAAACCAATTAGACATAAATAAAAAAATAGCACTCTCTGATTTTACAATTGAAAATAGTGGTTCTTTCGAAGATCTTGAATCCAAAGCACAGGAAATTTTAAGAACTATCAAGCCAAGAGAGTAAATCATTGAAAGAACGTACATTTTATACAATAAATCTGGATGTAAAAAGAATAGCCATACTTGTTAGCATTCTCCTCCTCCTCATCATCTATTCCTTTATGTTAGGCCATACACTTGGGAAGCGGAAAGCCGAAAAAGAATTTATCGAAGAAAGAGAGGATCAGGTTTCCCAAAAACCCAAAGAGTCAAAAAGGGCAGACTTAGGAATGGAGCCCGAGAATGGTTCCAAAAAAGAATTGGATAAAAAACTCTTAGAATCCCCAAAGACTGATGCAGTCGATCCAAACGATGGATCTGTCATAGAAGAACTCCCAGAAACCGCAGAACCACCCATCTCCAAACCAAAAAAGAAAAAAGAAAAACCACGCCAACTTTCCTCTGAACCCCCATCTAAAAAAATTACGGAAAATGAGGATGAACCAGATTACTTCAGTTTACAATTAGGTGCTTTTAGTTCAAGAGAACAGGCTTTGAAATACAAAGAAAATTTACTTCTAGAAAATAAAAAGTTTAAAAAACTAAATCCCTATATCATGAAAAATGGAGATTTATTCACTGTTCGAATGGGAAAATCTCTCAACAAAGATGATATGGAAAAAGAGAAAAATAAGCTAAGAGGGGAATTCAAAAAAGATGTAATGATAGTACGGGTCAAACAAAACTAAGATCTATGAAACCAACTTTAGTTTTTCTCCACGGTTTTCCATTGAATGCAAAAATGTGGGAAAACCAAGTTTCCTTTTTTGATACATACAATGTATTTACACCCAACCTATTGGGATCAGAAACCTCACCCTCCACTTTTTTTTCCTTAGACGAGATGGCAAAAACAGTAGCCTCTGAAATCATATCCAAACAAGAGAGTTCAATCCTCATTGGACTTTCTATGGGGGGGTATGTTGCACAGAGAATCCTGGAAATAAATCCCCATACAATCAAAGGGATGGTTTTAATCAGTACTCGGAGCTCGGCAGATTCCAATGCGGCCAAGCTCAAACGCGTGAAGGCAATGGAAGAGGTCAAGGCTAATGGTTTAGATGGATATATCCAAGAGTTTACTAAAAATTTGGTGTCACAAAAGACTTTAGAAAATCCAAGTTTATTCCAAAAAATTTTAAGTATTGCAAAAGAAAACAAAAGAGAAGGTATCTTATCTCAAATTTTAGCATTGATGGGTAGGGTTGATTCTGAAAACTTTCTTCCGAAAATTTCAATTCCTACTTTAATTATCAGTGGTTCTGAAGATACCCTCTCACCCCCCCATGAAATGAGTGAAATATTCCAAAAAATTTCCAATCATGAATTTAAGATCGTGGAAAATTCAGGTCACCTATCCCCTATGGAAAATCCCGATTCAATAAATTTATTTATTAATAATTTTTTACAACAATTTTTATAGGTCTTCATTATTTTAAAACTCTACCTCAGTTTATTTAAATCTAAGGAATTAAATAAATTTATTTTTTTATATTTACTTATTATAATAACATACTTTCTTTCAACTTACCTAAATATTAGTATCACTACTTCCAAATCCACCATGATGAGTTTTTTGGTGGAGAGGGAGAAAGAAAATTATATATCTTCGTTTTATAGGTTTTTAATTTTTCTTTTTATTTTCTTATCAGTTTATGCACTTAACACATACTTCCAGGATAGATTAGGAATCATATGGCGTGAACAACTCACCAATCTATTTTTTAATAGATATCTAAATAACAAAAATTATTATTATTTACAAATTCAGGACCAAATCGACAATCCAGACCAAAGAATATCAGAGGATATAAATTCTTTTGTAAATAAAAGTATCTCCATTTTTTTTCTTATTTTTGATTCTTTTCTTCAACTTTTTGCTTATAGTTTTCTCCTTTGGGATATTTCAAAAATTCTTTTTTTTATTGCTGTAGCACTCTCAATCCTAACCAATTTTATAGGTATTACACTCTTTGGGAAAAAGCTAACAATTATCAATAAAGAAAAATATGAGTTAGAGGCAAACCTTCGATTTTCACTCATTCAATTGAGAGAAAACAGTGAGAGCATTGCACTCTCTAACAAAGAGGATACTGAAAAAAAATCTCTCTTAGGTTCTTTTTACCTAATTCTAGAAAATACTAAAAAATTAATTCTATTAAAATCAGGGTTAATATTTTTTCAACTTGGATCAAAAAATATTGTTAATGTAGTACCCACTCTTTACCTTGCAGGAATGTACATATCTAAGGAGATTCCCTTTGGAATCATTGAGCAGGGAAGTGTAGCCTTTGTTACCCTACTCTATTCTCTCACTGTCATAAGTGACCAGCTCCAACAAATTTCTGTACTACAAGCTGATTCAAAACGGTTAGTTGAATTAGAAGAAAATCTCAGAGAAAAAAACCTTATCGCTTCCATTATAAAAATTGAACCCCTTCCAAATTCAATTTATTTACAAATTTCTAGTTTTCAACTTTTCACTCCAGATGACAAAGTTTTGTTTGCATTGGATTCACTAAATGTAAGGAATACTGACCATCTTCTAATCACTGGGGAGAGTGGCTCAGGTAAGACAACATTTTTAAAATGTCTTGCAAATCTACATTCTAATTCAGTTGGGTCAGTTCAAATGGACAATTTCAAAAAAACTCTCTTTCTGCCCCAAAATCCTTTCTTTACAAATAGATCCCTAATTAGCCAAATTGTTCCGATTGGAATTGAGGTTACAAAAGAGGAACTCCAAGAGATTTATTTTCCCCTAGTAAACCTCCCATCAGGTTTCAGGCATAAAGAATTAGAAATTCCAATGAAATGGAACTTAGCACTCTCCAATGGAGAAAAACAAAAACTAGAAATAATAAAAATATTTATAGCAAATCATTTTTATTATTTCTTAGATGAATCTACCTCTGCTTTGGATGAACAATCAATAGATATTATATATTCTAATTTTCTAAAGAAATCAATTGCATACCACTCCATTTCCCACAATCCAATATTAAAAAACTACCATACTCTATTATTAGAGATTAATGACAAAGTATGTACTATGCATAATCTTTAGAACTGTAATACCAATAATATTTTTTAAATAAGGAAATGTCATTCAATTTAAAATAAAATAATTTATGACGCAACTGCAATTACTATCTTTTTCCGCCGGTAGGCGGAAAAAAGCCTAGGATTGTTGCGAATAAATTTGGAAAAACTGACTTTTTGCAGGAACGTCACTTATATTAAATGATATTTATTTTTAATTCCTTCTCAAATGATAATTATTTGTTATTTGAAGTTTGTTTCAAAAAATAACTTCATACTTTCAAAAGAACTTTTATCTGCCTCTTCATTGTATGCCAACCCATGGTGTGGTGTAGCATCTTTTCTGGTAAAACCATGCCTAGCACCTGGATGGGAAACAAATGTCAAAGGAGCATTGGCGTCATTCAAAATAGATACAAAAGTATCAACAATTTCTTTAGGCATAAAGCTATCATCTGCACCATGGTGAATGAGCATTTTTGTTTTTACTTTCTTGGCACCCTCTTTTAAATTTTCACTGTTGAGCATTCCATGAAAAGATACAATTCCACCTTTAAGTTCCTGTCCATCGAGTGCTATTTCAATTACTCCCTTACCTCCAAAGCAATATCCAATAGCTCCTATTTTTGTGGTATCAACCATTGGATTTTGTTTCAAGATCTCCATAGCTTTTGCTATTTTTTCCAACATAACCTTTGCATTCCCATTAGCCCCGGACAATTCACCAGCTTTGATATGGTCGTCTGTATTGATCCCCTTCCCATACATATCCATTGCAAATGCAACATATCCCAATTCAGCCAACTGCCTTGCTCTCATCTTGGGATATTCATTCAATCCCCACCATTCATGGATCACTAAGATTCCGGGACGTTTTTCTTTTTTGGAATCATCAATCGCCAAATACCCTTCGTAATCTTTGCCTTCAAGAACATAAGGAATCGGTGTTCCCACAATATTTTTTTCCATAACCTTACTTTTTTCCCCACAGCTTATAGCCAGTAGAACCAATAACATCAATATCTTCAAATGAAACTCCCTTGAGAACACCCTATAGAATTATAATGATTAAATAACTTATTATTATACACTATCTAAACTATGAGCATTTCTAAGAAGAGACTGCAAGTATAAGCTCGGGAGTAAAGCACTTCTTAAAGATTAGCTTTTACAAATATGTTTAAAAAATAGGATCTGAAGCTTCCAAATAGTAGTTAGGTAGTTTGTAATTTTACTTTTTTTAAAATTTTTTACAATTCCTAATTTTTTGAATGACAAATCTCGAAACTAGTTTATAGGGTATAACATACGAAAAATATATTTTTCCTTCCTTGGGGGAAGCAAAATGAAAAATTTTCAAATCCTTAGTCTCATCTTCACTCTCTTCATGTTCAATTGTTCCAAAGCCGGTGGTGGCGGTGGAATTCTTCCTCTCTTTGGATTAGGTGGAGATAGCTCTAGCGGTGGTATATCAACCACTGTTTCAGAATCAGCCACCATAAAAAAAGTAGTCATCGAACCACCTTCTAGCACAATTCCAGAAAATGGAACAGCTGATTTCACAGCTACTGCCATTTACTCGGATGGGAGTAGCCAAAATGTTACTTCCCTTGTGAGTTGGTCTGCAGATGAGCAAACAGCCAAAGTTGATTCGAATTCAGGTTCCTCAAAATCATCTAAAGAGCCTGACTCAGAAGAAAATTCATCTCCTAGCCAATCTTCTAATGGAACAACTGGTTTAAAAAAAAGAACCATAAAGGGAATCAAACCGGGTAGTTCAAAAATTAAGGCAACCCTAGAAAGTGTGACAGGGGAAAGTATTCTTGAAATCATTTCTTCTGCAGATATTGAAAAAATCGTTTTTCTAGATCCACCCAAACCAAAGTCCAATGGATTCTACCCAAACATAGCTGTGGGTGCAGATCTTCCTTTTTTTGCTGTAGCCTTTTTAAAAAATGGAAAAAAATTGGATGTTACTTCTTTTGCAAAGTGGACTTTATCTGATTCCACAAAAGCTAGCATCCAAACAAAAGGTGAAAATATTGGAACTCTCACTGCATTGGAAGAAGGAACACTTTATATAACTGCATGTATAGACACTAAATGTTCAGAAGATTTCAATTTAAATATTTCCAAGAATGCCATTAAAAGTATGTCCATAGAAGGAAAAGACAAAATTGTAATAGGTATGAGTACCAACTTACGATTAGTTGCCTACTACGAAGATGGATCCCATGCCAATGTAACCTCACAGGGCACTTGGCTATCAGTAGATCCAAACATAGTAGAAACAGATAAAGAAAAACCTAAGGGATATATCAAAGGAAAAAGTACTGGTTCTTCTGTCTTCAATCCTCTCTCCAAAAATAGCTCAAAAACAATTGTGAGGGCTTCCCTCCAAGGTATCAATGTAGAAAAGTCTATTGAAGTTTCAGACCCAAGTGTAGTTGAGCTTTATATAGACAAAAAATTGGCTTCCCAAGCAGCGGGTTATTCTTATAAATACTCAGCCGAAGCACTCTTTGACGATGATAAAAAAAGAGATGTGACTGACTCTGTAACATGGGATACATCCGATGATTCTGTAGCTTTTGCATACAATAGTTCAAAACCAAGAGGAACAATTGATGCCTTAAAGGTTGGAACTGCTATTATTACTGCATCCATTCCGGGTGTCTCCTCTGCAAATTCTACATTCAAGGTCACACCAGCAGAACTTCTTTCTATTTCTATTGGAGCTGATCTAGTTCTTCCAAATGGAATAGGTACCACCCTCACACCCATTGGTTACTTTTCAGATGGAACATCCAAAGACCTATCCCTAGAAGAAAACCTATCATGGAGTACGATTGATGGAGTATCTGTATACAAGATTGACTCTAAAGCATCGCTTTCCACAAAAAAAGTAGGAAAATATTCTCTGGTAGCGAGTGTTTACTCCACAAAGAAAATTGATTCAAAGCCCATCTCAGTGACAGTCACTGATGCTATACTACAATCCATTGCATTGAGTCCTATCAACATCTCCCTACCGAAAGGTAAAACCCAAACTCTAAAAGCCAAGGGTTTGTATTCGGATAATTCAGAAAAAGATATCACAAACGAAGTCACATGGATGCTTTCCAATAAAGAGGGTGTAAATGATATTGGTTTGGGAGCAATTTCCAATTCACTTCTTCCCGGTCTTTTCACTGCTGGAGTGGAAAAAGAAGGAACAGGTAAAATTTCTGCATCTATCTCTTCTCAAAATGCAAATTCGATTTCTGCCACCCTTGATTTTTCTGTCACATCTGCAGTCTTGGATTCAATTTCTCTCACTTCAGACAATGTCCCCAAAGGTGTGTCAGGAATCATCAAAGCTACTGGTTTTTATTCTGATAAAACTTCCAAAGACATCACTCGGGATGTTAGCTTCACAGTGGTTTCAAGCAATGGTCTAAGTGTTGACACCACTGGTGCAATTTCTACAGAAGATAGTTCTCTCTCTGATGGTGTGTACGACATAAAAGCTACCCTAGATAAAAAAGAAGCCACTTCTATATTAACAATCAGAGCTGCAGAACTCAAAGAGATTTCCCTAGGAAATGAAATAACCATAGCAAAGGGTCTCTCTACAACCCTCACTGCCTTTGGAATCTACACCGATAAATCCAAAAGAAACATATCAAAAGATGTATTTTGGTCTGGGGATATAAATATCTCTTCTGACTCCACTAGCTACGGCAAAGTTGAAGCAACAGCCACTGGAAAATATAAAATAACAGCTACAAAAGATGGAAAAACAGCAATATCTACCTTCCATGTATCCCCTGCAGTTTTAGAATCTATTTCCATAGAACCAGGAAATATTTCCCTACCTAAAGGCACATCCCAAGAGATCAAAGTTTTTGGAAAGTACACAGATGGAAAAAGGGATATCACGAATGAAGTCTCCTACTCTTTAGATTCTAACGGGGATGGGATTGCTGACCAAATCTTGGGTGGTGCAGAAAACCAAGGCTTACAAAAGTTCTTTACAACCAATAAACTGGCAGAATTGGGAAGGGGGAAACTCAAAGTATCCCTTGGTTCTGTCTCAGCTGAAATCACAATTGAAACCAAACCAGCTATCCTAAATTCTATTTCCGTATCTCCTTCTACTGTTCCTTCGGGAGTTCCTGCAATCCTAACCGCCATTGGAACCTATTCCGATGGAACCTCTAAAGATATCACAAGAGAAGTAACTTTTAAAAATTCTGATTTTCTCTCCATAACCCAGGACACAGGCCTTATCCAAACCACAGGCATCCAGGGAGAATACACAATCACAGCAAATTTGGGCGAAATCTCCACCTCGACCAAAGTTACAATCACCGAAGCGCAGCTAACTTCCATATCCGTGGATGCACCCGGATCTATTGCCAAAGGCCTTACCGCAACTTTCTCTGCTTTTGGGCTCTATACGGATGGTAGCAAAAAGGATCTGAGTTCGGTTGTAACATGGACGGGAGATAAACAAAGCTTTATTTCCACATCTACCCTCACCAATGGATTATTCGATGCTTTTAGGGTAGATGACATCAAAGTCCAAGCAAGCTTCAATGGGATATCCTCTCAATTCATACCCATCAAAGTTTTGCCTGCAACCCTAGTTTCTCTCCAGATAGACCAACCAAAGGTAACCATCCCCAAAGGAACATCCCAAACTTTTAAAGTTACAGGTACTTTCACCGATGGAAAACGCGATCTCAGTTCCAATGTATTTTGGGAACTCAGCTCACCAACCTTAGGGTCTATCTCCAATGATTCCACAAATGCAGGGTACTTTGCTTCCAATATTTCATCAAGCACAGGGACAGGAAAAGTCTTTGCAACCTACAACGGCACAAAGGCAACAGCCGACTTAGAAATCAAATCTGCGGAGTTGGTGTCAATTTCTCTTAACACCCCCTCTTCCATTCCCCTTGGTGTGAGCCCAGGCATCACAGCCACAGGTGTTTACACAGACGGTAGTACAAAAGAAATCACATCACAAATTTCCTGGACAGTTTCGGGTACAGCTACAGTGGATTTAAAAGGCAATATCATCACTTCAGGAGTTGGCACTAGCACTATCACTGCCACTTTGGGTGGGGTTTCTTTTTCCACATCAGTCACCATCAAAACTGCAGAACTCGTCGCGATCACTGTGACCCCAGCCATTGAATTTTTAGCAAAGGGAACAACCACTTCTCTCAAAGCCAATGGAGTATATACAGACGGAACCAATCGGGACATCACAAAAGAAGTTTTATGGTTGGCAGATGCCACCAAACTCAGCGTAGAAAATGCAATTGGAAAACAAGGCACACTCAAAGCAAATAACATTGGTTTTACAACAGTTTCTGCTACAATGGGGGATAGAATTGGAATGGCTTCCATTACAGTTACACCAGCAGAATTGGTATCCATTTCCTTGGGAGTTCCCAAAAGCATTCCCGATGGTCTTTCAACCTCTTTTACAGCCATTGGAACCTACACAGATAACACTACAAAAGATATCACAAAAGACGTAACTTGGAGTTCTTCTGGAAAAGCTACCATCAACAATGGTCTTTTTGAAGGTGGAAAGGTTTACACTTCAGGAGAAGAATCTGCAAATATCGTAGCTTCCCTAAGTAGTATTACTGGCAGCACAAGCCTTACAGTTTTGCCTGCAGAAATCACATCCCTTGCACTCAGCCAGTCTTCCTTAGAGCTCGCCAAGGGGATTAGTTCCAAACTCACCGTGGAAGCTTTCCTCACAAACCAAAAGAGAGTGGATGTAAGTTCCAGTGTAACTTGGACCGCAGATTCCAACGGAGATGGTGTAAACGACTCCACAGTTGTAATTGTGAGTAACCAATCCACCGACAAAGGAACTGTAACCACCAACGGGGTTGGAAAAGCCACAGTGAGTGCAAAGCTAAATGGAAAGTCGGCATCCTTTACCATCACGGTCAAACAAGCAGAACTTGTTTCTATCAGTGTCACTCCAGCCAATCCATCGATTGCAAAAGGTCTCTCCCAACAATTCACTGCTATAGGATTCTACACCGACAATTCCTCAGCCGATCTTACAACCACAGTTAGCTGGATGGTAGGAGAGGGAGGATCATCTTCCCCGCAATACGCACCCATTCCTTCAGCACTCACGGGTGGATCTACTCTATCCCTTCCCTCCTCCTCGTCACTCGCTTCCATTAGCAATGCGGACGGTAGCAGAGGAAAACTTACAGCACAGGCAGTTGGAGGTGTTTCAGTGGTTGCTGTTCACAATTCAATTTCTGGTTCAATTTCTGCCAATATAGGTGCAGCGGTACTACAAAATATATCCGTCACCTCTGACAACGCCACAAAGTCTAAAGGACTCACAGAGCAATTCAAGGCAACAGGGGTATATAGTGACGGAACCACCCAAGACCTAAGTTCTCAAGTGAGTTGGAAGGCGGATTCCAATGGAGACGGTCAGGATGATTCATCCGTGGTGAGCGTGAGTAACGAATCCGCAACCAAAGGTAAGATCACAGCCATGGGAGTTGGTTCAGCAGTAGTTTCGGCTACCGTCAATGGATTTTCATCGACAAGGAGTTTTACTGTATCACCTGCAACTATTGTCTCGATTTCTTTTGAAAATACTTTTGGAAACCCATCAGGTAACTCATCAATGGCGGCAGGTTTAAAAGAAAATATCAAAGCAATTGCCACCTACACTGATAACACTATCCAGGATATTACATCTAGTATCACATGGATAGCAGACTCAAATGGGGACGGTATAAATGACAATTTAGTTGCTACAGTAGATAACAACGGTGTTGTCACCACGACCTCTCCTGGAAATGCAGTGATCACTGCCGTAACAAATGGAGTCAAAGTATCTAAGACAATTACCGTGCAACCTGCTGTATTAATCTCAATAGACATCAGTCCCAAAAGTGGATCAATTGCACAGGGATTCACACAAAAATTTACAGCAATGGGTTTATATTCAGATGGAAAATCACAGGATATAACCGCGGTAGCCACTTGGAAGGCAGACTCTGATAATAACGACATAGATGATTCCCTCATCACTTCCATAAGCAATTCTAGTAACCTTAAAGGAACCGCAACAGGGATAAAAGTGGGTTCTGCTAACATAATAGCAACTTATTCCACCTTTACATCCTCAAAGGTTAGTTTATCTGTAACACAAGGTGTAACTTCAAATCAAACAGTTGGTTCATATGATATGACCCTTCCGTCTGGTATTGCACCCTCCACAAAACCTTCGGGAAATTTTAGTGGAATTACCATTTCAGGGAGTACAGGTTTAACTGGTTTCGTGAGTGTAATACCTGACTATGGAACTACCTCCTCTTCCACTCTAGGTGGAGTTGTTCTAGATAAAATTGTAAATGACAGTCCAAATATAGTGGGTTCCACAAGTATTATCTCAACAGGTTCAGTCACCATCAATAATGGTGGCACAGTTGTATATGATATGAATATCACTACAACCACTCCCCAAAAACCAACTGATCTCTCCAACCATTTGATTGCTGAAATCGGTGTGAACTCTCCCAATGGAACCGTCTCCAGCTTACCTATACCACAATCCAGTGAAACTCCCTCCACTGATTTTAGGGCAATTATTCAGGTAACATACAACCAATATGGAACTGAGTTGATTGGAGTGGGTGTAACTAAAACAGAAGAATATGCAACCAACCAAGCTATAATCAGCAGCTTCCTCAATGGTTCTAATGTAACTGTTACGGGAACCACACTGGTAGAAAAGAAGGACACTTTCGTTGGTGCCCCCGACCCTCAGGTTGATTTTGTGTGGGTGGTGGATAATTCAGGATCAATGGCAGAAGAACAGGCAAGTGTGATCAATAATTCGGTTAAATTCTTTAATATCCTACAGGGAAAGCACTTGGATTTCCGATTAGGTGTCATTGCAACAGGTCATACAAATAGCTGTGCAACAGATGGAAATGCTTATAAACTTTGGGGTACGGGTTGGTCTACTCTTATAAATGGTGCAGATACTTTTAAAAATAATGTATCTCTTGTAAAATTAAATGGATGCGGAACCGAAACAGGTATTCACTGGGCAAAAGTTGCTTTAGAAAAATCTACAGTAGTTCCAAGAACCAATGCAAAGCTTGTATTTGTGCTGCTATCAGATGAAGGAGACTATTTTGAAAGCTTCAATAGTAACCAAAAATTCAACTTTACAAGTAATATATTTTTGGATAGAAAACATAGATGGTATTCAATCATTGGACTAAATTCTGCTACAGGTTTACCAGGTACATGCCAAAGTAAGAATTCATCCGGTCAAACATTAACAAGTGCAATGACTTCTAATAATTCAGACACGGCTTACTTTGATTTAGCAAAATCTACTGGAGGGTCATCTAGTAGTATTTGTAACACAGATTACTCTTCTATATTAGAAAATATTGCCACACAATCTGCTGCAGCTTCTAGTAGCTATGTGTTATCTAGAAAGCCTATCTCTAGTTCCATCATTGTTAAAATAGGTGGAGTGACCATCACACAAAATGCAACCAATGGTTGGATGTACAACAGTGCAAGCAATTCTATCGTGTTTTCTGGAACTGCTTGGCCCAGTTCTGGAGTTGCTATTGAAGTATCTTACAAATACGATTCCAGTGTAGCTTTCAATGAAGCAATTGAAAGTATCCTAAGTTTTTTCAAAACAACCGTAGATTCACTTCTCCATAGTTTTCAATCGTAATCCCCATAGAACATTGTTGGTTTAACCCAACAGTGTTCCGTTTCTTATTTATATCTCACAAATTCTGTCCGAAATGGAGTGATGATCCAAGTTTGTATACTTGGGACTTGTACTACAAATTGGGCAGGATTTGTTTTTTTTTCGTTGGATTTTTCGGATGTCCATCTTTAAAAAATCACACACCAAGATCTTTCCAAAGAGTTCCGAATCTCCAAAGATAAGAAACTTCAAAGCTTCGGTGGCTTGGAGCGAGCCCACAACCCCAGCCACACTTCCCAAAACCCCAGCCTCCGCACAATTGGGAATCTGACTGGAATCGGGAAGCTCAGGAAATGTACATCGATAACAGGGAGTATTTTTGTGAATGCCCATAATTTGTCCCTCGAAACGAAGAATCCCCGCAACCAAGAGAGGATTACTTGTAAGCACCGAATAATCATTCACTAAAAATTTAGTCTCAAAATTATCACTACCTTCTAGCAAAAGATCCGAGCCATCCAAAATCTCGGAAATATTATCTTTTGTAATACGTGTGTTGTGGGAGATGAGTTTTATTTCAGGATTGAGTTCTTGTAATCTTTCTTTGGTTTTTTCTGCCTTGGAATTGCCTTCGGATGAGGTGTTATAGAGGATCTGCCTTTGGAGATTGGTGAGGTCCACAGTGTCCGAATCTATGAGACGTATCTCCCCCACCCCAGCCGATGCCAAATAGAGCGCGGAGGGTGAGCCCAATCCCCCGAGACCCACAATGGATACAACAGAATCTTTTAGCTTTTGTTGACCCTTTTTACCCACTCCCTCCAATAAAATGTTTCTGGAATAACGGGTGAGCTCTTTTGCGGAAAATGGCATATACAAACCTATCCTTTTGAACAGATAACTTTTCTAGGTGGGATTATTTTTGATTTATCCCTTGCTAAAAAAACAAAATTATTTTATTTCTAAATTTATGATAGAAACTTTTCAACAGAGGATAAATTCCAAAACTACAGTTGTATTTATAATTTTAGTACTACAATGTTTACAGTTCCAATGCATTTCCACAAAGTACAAAGAAATAGAACCAGATGATCTTTTAGAGCAAGAATTGAGGGCGGAACCTGAAAAATTTAGAGATTCTGAATCGAGAGAATTTAGAGAAAAAGAGGAATCAAAAAAAAGTATAAAAAAGAAATAGAAAAAATGGGGTGAGAGTGATCATCACCCCATTTGGAATTTCTTAGACTATGTAAAGCATCTCTGCATACGTAGGCAAAGGCCAGTATTCGTTGTCGACTATGGTCTCTAGATTGTCTGCAATTACTCTCACATCTTTCATTTTAGGAATTACATTGTCTCTATAGTGCTTTGCATGGCTGAGTTCATCCCCTCCTTCGTGACCAAGTTCGTGTTCCAATACATCCAGTTTAGTCTTGAGTGAGCTAATTTCAGATGTCACCTGTTTTAAAAGATCAATCTGCGGCTTTAGGTCTGCATCGGATGCTACACTTTTCACAAGGGAAATGCTTGTGGCAAGGTCGGTTTGGTATCTCAGTGCTGCGGGTAGGATTTGTCTTCTACCTATGTCGAGAGTGACCTGTCCCTCTTGGTTGATAGTTTTGTTGTAACCTTCAAGTTGTATTACATACCTTGCTTCCAATTCCCTCTTGGAGAGTACTTTGTACTTCTCAAAGAGTTTGAAGTTTTTTTCTGTGATTAAAGAAGGCATTGCATCCACAAGGGTTTTGAAGTTATAGAGTCCCCTTTTTTCGGCTTCTTTTCTCCAATCTTCGGAGTAGTTGTCTCCATTGAAAATAATTCTCTTGTGTTTTTTAATTATATCTGTGAGAATTTTTTGGACTGCTTTTAAAAAATCAGTTCCTTTTTTCACTTCTACTTCAAGTTCTGTGGCTATGTCATCGAGGGCTTCTGCGACCATTGTGTTAAGGAAGCAGTTGGGATCTCCCAAAGAGAGAGAAGATGGAACAGCCCTAAACTCAAACTTATTGCCTGTAAAAGCAAATGGAGAGGTTCTATTCCGATCGGTGGTATCTTTGGGAAGATCGGGGAGAGTGGAGACCCCAATTTCCATAAAAGTACCATTCTTAGAAGAGGTAGCCTCCCCTTTTTCAATTTGTTCGATGATGTCATTGAGCTGGTCTCCCAAAAAGATGGAGATGATGGCTGGAGGAGCTTCGTTTGCACCCAATCGATGGTCGTTTCCGGGATTGGAAATAGCAACTCTCAAAAGGTCGGAATATTTATCCACAGCTTTGATGGTAGCCACTAAAAATACCAAAAACTGAGCATTTTCATGTGTATCACTCCCTGGCTCCAAAAGATTTTGTCCATCATTGGAACTCATAGACCAGTTGTTGTGTTTTCCACTTCCATTCACACCACTGAAGGGTTTTTCATGGAGTAGACATGCGAGACCATGCTTGCTGGCGACTTTTTTAAGTGTATCCATCACCAATTGGTTGTGATCCATTGCTACGTTGGTTGTGGTGAAGATGGGAGCGAGTTCATACTGGGAAGGAGCAACTTCATTGTGACGTGTTTTTGCATTCACTCCCAAAGCCCAAAGCTCCGCATCCACATCTTCCATAAATTCCAGGATTCTATCCTTGATGGAACCAAAGTAATGGTCTTCCGATTCCTGCCCCTTAGGGGGTCTAGCACCATAGACAGTTCTACCCACGGCTATGAGATCGGGGCGAAGATTGTAAAAATTCTTATCAATTAAAAAATATTCCTGCTCTGGTCCAACTGTGGTTGTAACACGTGTTGCCGCTTTGTTTCCAAATAATTTGAGAATACGGAGAGCATGGTGGGAGAGTGCATCCATGGAACGCAAAAGGGGTGTCTTTTTATCAAGTGCCTCTCCCGTATAGGAGATAAAGGCTGTGGGTATTACAAGAGTGGTGCCCCTGATAAATGCAGGTGAGGTGACATCCCAAGCGGTGTAGCCCCGTGCTTCAAATGTAGCACGTATTCCCCCGGAAGGAAAGGAGGAAGCATCTGGTTCGCCCTTTACCAGTTCTTTTCCATTGAATTCAAGTACCACAGATCCCGTTCCAGTGGGATTTATAAACGAATCATGCTTTTCAGCAGTGAGACCCGTTAGGGGATGAAACCAATGTGTGTAGTGGGTTACACCATTTTCAATTGCCCAGTCTTTCATTGCATTTGCAACGATATCGGCAATTTCTGGATCCAAGGGATTTCCCTCATTGATTGTTTTTTTAAGGGATTTATAAACGGATTTAGGAAGTCGATCCTGCATAACTCTTTCATTAAATACTTTGCTACCGAACAATTCATGTACGGGTGTTTCGAGTGGATTGTATGAAGATTCCTCGGGTAGATAGTCCGAGATTTTAGCAATTGCTTCCTGTCTTGGGTTGTTTCTCATATTTTTTCCTTACTATTTAGTTTTTAAACAACTTGCATCGCTATTGGGCATCATAACAAAGTAAGAACTCCCAAATACCCTGCAAATTTACATCCTATTCCTAGTGAAGGAACATTGAAAACATAAAAACTTCCCTCTACTATGAACATTTTGCTCCCCTTTTGGTTACTCCCCCGTAAAAGAGAGCTAATTCTCTATATTCTATCACCTTTTCCCCCAAGGGTATCTTCCTCAAAGAAAAATTCAGTTGATTTCTCTTCTAAAACCTAGGTTTCATGGGATAGATGATTGCTACATCTAAGTTATATGCAATTTTTATGCCAATAAACAAAATCTTAGTTTTTATATTCATATTACTCTTCCCTATCCAAATAACGGGAGATGAGAGGAAGGATTTGGAGGGATTTATTGATTTGTACTTTAAAAGTTGGTCTAAAGGTGATATGGTTGTTTATAAAAAACTTTTCCACCCAAATGCTGTAATACAATTTAAAGATAAAAATGGATGGATCCTCTCCGATAATTTGGAGAATTTTGTTGAGGGTCAAAAAATTTCCCAGTTACAAGCATCTGAACTACTCACAGAAATTCCCACATCTAAATCCATTGATATTGGCAAAGAAGTGAATTTTGCTAGGGTCACATGGAAACTAACGGGGAGGGGTAAATTAGTTACAGGATGGGATTACTTTGTGATCCTAAAAGCAAAGGATGGGTACAAAATCCAATACCTACTCTTTTCCAACGATTGAGTTTTATTTAAACCATACTTTAAGATTTTCGATAGAATCTATTATGTCTTGGTTCCAGATGGAATTTGGGTATGTCTTGGTAAAATCCTCATATTCTTGTTTTATTTTTTCGAGCTTTCCTTTTAATTCTGCAAGTTCTTTGTTCTTTCGTTCATCTAATTCCACTGCTTTTAGATTTTTTCTGGAGTTAAAGTAATACAATATAGCTTCGTTTTCTCTGTACTTCAAATCTTTGTAGTGGTTGTACTCTTCGCGATTGGGTTTAATGGAAACAGTTGACTGAACTTCTAAAAGAATTTCTTGGCTATTTTTTTTATCGAGATAGGATTCTAAAAAAGAATGGTATTGCATGAGCTGGACAAAGAGTACATCTGAAGTGTATTCCCCCCTATCTGGATGGTATTTCAAAGCAAGTTCACGGTATCTTTTTTTTAAATCTTCTTTTTCAAATGATAAAGGAAGTGAAAAAAAAAGAAGTGCATCTTCGAGGTCTTTGGTCATTTGATAGTTCCATCCGATTTATATATCTGGAGTTTTCTTTGAATTTCCAAGGTATACAACTCAAAATTAACTTCTTTCTGAAGTGATTGGAGGATTGTGTCTATATTTTTATGAATTTCCAAACATTCCTCTGATAAGTTTTTTACGTCGAATGATTGCGAGGAAGGGTTCTTTGCATCTAATTTAGATAAAATTTTTGTAATACGAACAGCTCTGTCTAATTCTTTAAATCCCTTTGTAAAGTGCAAAGACTGAATTTTAGATAAAGATGTATCCAAGCTTATTTTCAAACTGGATAGAAGTTTTTTTTTAAATTGATCTGTCATACAGTCATCAAAAGAAATTGGGTCAAGCCAACTTTGTTAGTTGACCTGACCCCAAGAAGAGAAAGAAAATAGAAATAGAAATTATCCCGAGATAGAAAGTCCGCCACCAAATTTTGGAAGTGATACCTGAGGTGTTGCAGTGGTGGCTGTTCTCTCAATTTCTTCCCAAGCAGTTTTTAGATCATTGAAATGCTTTATCAATTCGTTTAGTATTTCTTTGTCTTTTTTCATATTGGCTTCCAAAAGCCTTTTTTTAAAATAAACGTAGAGGGAGAGTAAGTCATCCGCAATCTTTCCGCCTTTGTTCATATCTAAAGATGCCATCAGTTCAGAAATAATTTCTTGGGTTTTGAGGATATTTGCATTTACGGTGTCGAATTTTCTGGGATTCTCCACGTTGTCTCTGGCAATCGATAAAAAGCGTATTGCTCCCTCATAGAGCATTACTATCAGTTTGCCCTGACTTACGGTTGTTATTTCATTTGATTTGTAGGCATCATATCCTGATGTAGAACCTGGGTTTGTTCTTCTTGATAACGACATTGGGTACTCCTAGAAATTCCATTCGACAAAATTAAAAAGGTGCTTAAATGTATCTTCAAAATAATGTAAAAAGGAAAGAGAAATCATGCAAGTGAAAAAGGTACGGATCTAAAGGTATGAAAAAGAAAATCGTTGTATTGGCATCTGGGATAGGAACAAATTTTGTTGCCATTCGGGAATATATCAGGAAAAAAAAGATCAATGCAGAAATCGTAGCCCTTATTTCAGACAATCCTACTTCCAATGCCCTTTTGGTTGCTCTTAGCTTTGGAATTGAACCCGTAGCCCTTACCTTTGAAAAAGGGGCTAGAGATGAGCTAAACAAAGCCCTGGATGAAAAATTAACTATGTATACCCCCGATCTGGTTGTAACTGCGGGGTACATGAAAATTCTACCCGATTTCATAGTAAATAAATACGAAAATAAGATCATCAATATCCATCCCTCTTTGCTCCCCTCTTTTAAGGGGCTGGGTGGGATTCAACAGGCATGGGAGTATGGGGTAAAGGTTACGGGTTGCACCACCCACTTTGTGGACACTTCCCTCGATGGGGGAAAAATAATTCTCCAATCGGTGATAAAAATCAAAGGAGATATGAATCTAACGGAATTGACTGCAAAATTGCAAAAGGAAGAACATAAAATTCTACCCAAAACCGTGCAGTATTTTATAGAAGACAGAATCATTATCAATGGGAGACAAATCCTAATACAAGAGTAAACTATGATACAGATAAAACGTGCATTGCTTTCCGTAAGTGACAAAACCAATTTAGTCCATATAGCAACCTTTCTCACCAAAAAAGGGGTGGAACTCATATCCACAGGTGGAACACTCAAAGAACTCCAAAAAAACTCAATCCCCGCCATTGCCATAGATGATTTTACGGGGTATCCTGAGATGTTAGAGGGCAGGGTAAAAACTCTCCACCCCAAAGTTCATGCGGGTCTATTAGCTGATCCCGATCGTCCTGCACAAAAAAAAGACATAGATGATAATCATATCCTCTCCATTGATCTGGTGATTGTAAACCTTTATCCCTTCACGGAAACCATCCGAAAACCAAATATATCCCTGGAAG
>Ga0209550_10000411_pt1 | contig 39362 bp, 29 predicted proteins | sample LauGreSuBDMM15SN_2_FD_187567 | JGI IMG/M metagenome (GOLD analysis project Ga0209550, IMG submission 187567) | Freshwater lake microbial communities from Lake Michigan, USA - Su13.BD.MM15.SN (SPAdes) (version 5) | ecosystem: Environmental > Aquatic > Freshwater > Lake | place: Lake Michigan...
GCGGTTTATGGTGGACACCGCTGGCACCACCCAAACCCCGGGCCTGACCTATCGCACCTTTTGGACATGGGATCATTCCACCAATTGGGAATTGTCGCAAATTGGCCAGCAACGGCAATTGTGCGGTCGCCCTTGATGGAACGGCACCGAATTTTCGGCACAGCGGCCCATATCGATTTTGCCAAATCCTATCTGCGCAAAATGCTTTTGCATGATGGCTGATGGGTCATTGACGCGCGGATACACCGGCCACCTATTCTTGGCCTACCCCTACCCCCGCAGATCGGCGGGCAGCAAAGCCTCGGGCAGGTTTTGATAGGCGACAGGGCGCAGCCAGCGGCGGATCGACAGCGTGCCGACCGAGGTTGCGCCGAAGTTGGTGCTGGCGGGATAGGGGCCGCCGTGCACTTGGGCATCAACAACCTCGACACCTGTGGGAAAGCCATTGGCCAAAACGCGGCCCGCTTTGCGTTCCAAAATCGGCAGCAGGGTTTGGCCAAGGTTGGTGTCGGCCTCATCCAGATGCAGGGTGCAGGTCAATTGGCCCTCAAGGCTTTGCGCCACGGCGAGCATTTGCGCCGCATCGCGCACACGCACGATCAATCCAAGGGGGCCGAACACCTCTTCTGACAGGGCATGGTTGCCCAGCCAATCGTCACCCGAGACTTCGAACAGATAGGGTGTCGCTTGCCGCAGATCGCAGACCGAGGTCAGCACCGCACGCACCCCCGTTTGTGCCGCCACGCGGTCACGGCCCGCGCGGTAGGCGGCGGCGATCCCATCGGTCAGCATGGTTTGGCTGGCGGTTTGGGCCAAAGCGTCGTGGGCGGCGGTGATAAAGGCCTGTGCCGCGGGCCCGTCAATCACCACGGCGATGCCGGGGTTGGTGCAGAACTGGCCTGCGCCCATCGTCAGCGACGCGGCCCAGCCTTTGGCAATGGCGTCGCCCCGCGCGTGAAGGGCTGTGGGCAGCAGGAACATCGGGTTGACCGAGCCCAACTCGCCAAAGAAGGGGATGGGTTCGGGCCTGCGCGCGCACAGGTCAAACAAGGCCCGCCCGCCGCCGAGGGAACCTGTAAATCCCACAGCCTTGATCAGCGGGTGTTGCACCAAGCTTTCGCCCACATCGCGCTTGCCGCCCTGCACCAAGGAAAACACCCCCGGATGCAACCCTAGCGCCGTGACTGCGGCATGGATCGCTTGGGCGACAATCTCAGCCGTGCCGGGATGGGCAGAATGGCCTTTGACCACCACGGGACAGCCCGCAGCTAGGGCCGAGGCGGTGTCACCCCCCGCCGTGGAAAAGGCCAAGGGGAAGTTAGACGCGCCAAACACCGCCACGGGGCCGATGGGGCGTTGCACCATCTTGATATCGGGGCGGGGGGCTGGCTTGCGGTCGGGTTGGGCCGCATCATGGCGGCGATCGAGATAGTCGCCGGCGCGGATATGGCTGGCGAACAGGCGCAACTGGCCCATGGTGCGGCCGCGCTCGCCCTCAAGCCGCGCTGTGGGCAGGCCGGTTTCGGCTGTGCCAATAGATGTAATCTCGGCCCCGCGCGCCTCGATCTCCTCGGCGATACGGTCCAAAAAGGCGGCGCGGGTGGCGCGAGACAGGGCGGAAAAGCTGGGATAAGCCGCCTCGGCCGCCTGTACCGCCGTATCAATATGGGCGGGCGTGCCCACCGAAAAGGCCAAAGCGGGGCCGGTTGCAGGAGAGGACAGGAAGGTCGTGGCGCCCGCAACCCATTGGCCTGCGATAAGGTGGTGTCCGGTTAGCATCTGTCTTCTCCTGTTAGCGGTGGGGCTTGGGGCTGTTGTTGCCGCGGGGGTTTCACACCCCCGCACCCCCGTGGGATATTTGGGCACGTATGAAAGGGTTAGAAGTGAAAGGCGTCAACCTCGCGCCGTGCGCCCAAGGTGAGGGCGTCGGCCACATGGATCATTGGGGCAAGGTCAACCTCGGATAGTTTAAGGCGCAAGAGTTCCGTCATGCGGGCGTAAAGGGCGGGATATTCCCCCATGATGGTGTTCTGGCCCCCCGCAGGTTTGCCGCCCAGTTCCATGACATTGCCACCCATGCGCAACACCATAGACCCTTTGGGGGTGTCAAAGGTGATGTCCCAAGTTTGCGGGCCGGTTTGACGCCAGTCGAAGTCGGCTGTGACGCCGCCGGAAAAGGTCATCTGCGCCGCGATGGGGGTTTGGCGGTTGGCGGGGAAATCAAGGGTGGCGGCTGTCAGGTGAACGGGCTTTGGCAAGACGTGGGTTAGGATCGACAGGGCGTTGCTGCCCGGATCAAAGACGCCCATGCCGCCGGGTTCAAAGACCCAATCCTGCCCCGGGTGCCATTTGCGCACATCTTCACGCCATATGATGTGGGCGCGTGTGACGGTGGTATCGGCCAGCCACGCCTTGGCCGCCGCCACAGCATGGGCCATGCGGCTGTGCCATGTGGTGTAAAGCGTTAAGCCTGTCGCTGTGGCCATGGCTTGCAGATCATACACCTCGGCCAAGGTCGCGCCCGGCGGCTTTTCCAGCATCACGTGCCGCCCCGCCTGCAAGGCCGCAGCCGCAAAGGCATAGCGCGGCACGGGGGGCATACATAACGAGACGACCGTTACATCGGGGCGATCGGCGAGAAAGGTGTCAAAGTCAGTGAAGGCTTGCACCCCCTCCACGCGTCCATTGCGGCTGACAGTGGCCGCCAGTTCCCAGTCGGGCGAGGCCGCTATGGCGGGCACATGCTGATCTAGGGCGATCTTTCCGATGCCGACCAAGGCGATTTTCATGGATTATGCCCCTTAATGCGAGTCTTTGCCCACGGGATTGCCCCGACCGCCGTTTAGGAAATCAAGGTCCGCCCCCGTATCGGCCCCTTGCACATGCAGATGGTGCAGCAGGGCATAGCCCGAAGGCGGCGGCACAATCCGGCTTTGCCATTTGGCCAAGCGGGCGGCCAGTTCGGCGTCTGACACCTCCAGATGCAAGCTGCGGTTGGGCACATCCAGCGTGATCATATCGCCATTCTGCACCACAGCCAGCGGACCACCTGCAGCAGCCTCAGGCGAGGTGTGCAGCACCACCGTGCCAAAAGCCGTGCCTGACATGCGCGCATCGGAAATGCGCACCATATCGGTGATGCCCTTACGCAGCACCTTGGGCGGCAGGCCCATATTGCCGACTTCGGCCATGCCGGGATAACCCTTGGGGCCGCAGTTTTTCAGAACCATGACGCAGGTCTCATCGATATCCAGCGCCTCGTCGTTTATCTTGGCCTTGTAATCGTCGATGTCTTCGAACACGACAGCGCGGCCGCGGTGCGTCATCAACGCGGGGGTCGCAGCCGAGGGTTTCAGCACAGCGCCCTTGGGGGCCAGATTGCCCTTCACAACAACCACGCCACCAGACTGCGTCAGCGCTTTTTCAGCAGGCAGGATCACATCGGGGTTGTGGTTGACCACATTCTTGACCTGATCCCACATGGTTTCGCCCGACACGGTCAGCGCGTCTTTGTGCAACAGCCCCGCCTCACCCAAGCGCTGGATCACGACGGGCAAGCCCCCGGCATAGAAGAACTCTTCCATCAGATATTTGCCCGAGGGCATCAGGTTCACAATCGTGGGCACATCCCGGCCACAGCGGTCCCAATCTTCCAACGTCAAATCGATGCCCGCGCGGCCAGCGATGGCCAACAGGTGGATCACCGCATTGGTTGACCCACCGATGGCGGCATTGGTGCGGATGGCGTTTTCAAACGCCTCTTTCTTCAAGATGTCGGACGGTTTCAGGTCATCCTTCACCATCTGAACAATCCGCCGTCCCGTCAACTGCGCCATCACCCTGCGACGGCTGTCCACCGCTGGGATGGCGGCATTGCCTGAAAGCGCCATGCCCAAAGCTTCCGCCATCGAGGCCATGGTGGATGCCGTGCCCATCGTGTTGCACGATCCGGGCGAGCGGCTCATCGAAGCCTCAGCCTCCACAAACTCTTCCTTGGTCATGGTACCTGCCTTGACCGCTTCCGAGAATTTCCAAAGGTGGGTCCCCGAGCCGACCCGTTCGTTCTTGTAATAGCCGTTCAGCATCGGCCCACCCGTGACGATGATCGACGGCAAGTCGGTCGAGGCCGCAGCCATCAGCAGCGACGGCGTGGTCTTATCACAGCCCACCAGCAGAACGCAGCCATCCATCGGCTGGCCGCGCATCTGCTCTTCCACCGCCATAGAGGCAAGGTTGCGAAACATCATCGCCGTGGGGCGAAACGCGCTTTCGCTGGTGGAAAAGACTGGAACTTCGACAGGAAAGCCGCCCGCCTCGTAAATGCCGTGCTTCACGCGCTGCGCGAGGTCGTTTAGATGCGCGTTGCAAGGCGTCAGTTCTGACCATGTGTTCAAAATGCCAATCACGGGACGGCCATCGAACAGATCAGGCGGGAAGCCTTGGTTCTTCATCCAGCCACGATGGTAGATATTGTCTTTCGACGTGCCGCCAAACCAAGTTTGCGAGCGCAGTTTGCGGGGCCATGCGGCGGGTTTAAAGGTCATGCTATCCTCACAATGCTGTCACGGTTTGGGCCCCAGCTTGGGCTGGGGCAAAGGCCAAGGGGTTGATCAGGGGCAGGCCGAAGGTGGACGATTCAATCTCGAACACATCGCCTGCTTGAGTTTTGATGCCATCAGCCACCGACAGGGTCGCCGTGCCAAAGAAATGCACGTGCAGATCATCGGGTTGGCGGAAGATGTCGTATTTGAAATGATGGTGTTCCAGATTGGCGATGGTATGCGACATATTCGCTTCGCCCGACAGGAAGGGCTTTTCCCAGATCACTGCGCCATGGCGCCGGATGCGGCTGGTGCCGCGAATATCGGCGGGCAGGTCGCCCACAAGGATTTCCGGCCCGTAAGAGGCCACGCGCAGTTTGGAATGGGCCAGCCACAGGTAGTTTACCCGCTCGGTCACATGGTCGGAAAACTCGTTGCCCAAGGCCCAGCCGATGCGGTGTACACGCCCGTCAGGGCCAGCGATGTAAACCCCCGCCACTTCGGGTTCTTCGCCACCATCCTCGGCAAAACCGGGGGCCAAAAGCGCCGCCCCGGGGGCCACGGCGGCGTGGCCGTTGCCTTTGTAAAACCACTCTGGCTGCGCGCCAACCACGCCCACCGTGGGCCGTCCGCCTTCTAGCCCCATGCGAAACATCTTCATGGAGTCGGTCAAGGTTTCCGCCTGCCCCAGTTTGGCATGCATTGCATCGCGGGCCGCGGCCGATCCAAGATGCGTCAATCCCGTGCCTGTCATGTGCAAATGGGCAGGATCGGGGTGCGACACGGGCAGCAACAAGCGGCCGTCGCGGGCGGCCTCCGCCAAATCCACCACATCCCCCAAACCGCGCAGTGCCACTTCTAGCGCCAAGCCGCGCCCAGCCGCCACAGCAGCCAAGGCCAGATCGTAAACCGACCCAGCCCCCGAAACCACACGTGCAACCGCGCCATGCCGTGCCACGACCTGCACGCCCTTGGGCCCGCTGACTTGCGACAGATGCATTTAATTCCCCTGTTATGCCCCGCTTGGGTCTCACGCTAGCGCTAACTCACAACGATTGCGACTGAAAAACATGGAAAAACCAAACCCAAAACCCATTCTCCGAAGCACCGGAATTCCATGGGGGTGCTGGGGTATGAAACCCTTGTTTTTATGCCGTAAACCTGCGCGGCGACAGGTCCACCACCAAGCCCGCCTCAAGAGAAGGGGCAGCGCCCGTAATCAAATCCGCCACCAGTTGGCTGGCAGCGGGAGAGGTTTGGAACCCATAGCCACCCTGCCCCGCCAGCCAAACAAAATCGGGCGTAGTGACATCACGCCCGATCACCAACGACCGGTCGGGCGAAAAGGTGCGCAAGCCTGCCCAAGAGGTGATCAGCCGCGTCACAGGTTCTGTCACCATCTCTTCATAGCGCGCCAAACCTTCGGCCAGCACCATGTCATCGGGCCAAGCATCATGGGGCGGCATCGGGTGTTCTTCGGCGGGCGATACGATCAGCGCCCCCGCATCGGGCTTGGCATACCATGTCTCACCACAGCCAAAAATCATCGGCCATTTTGATACATCGTGCCCGCCCGGTGCCGGAATGCGCGCCATCGACCGGCGGTTGGGCTGAAAGCCTAAGGGGGCGACGCCGGCCAACTTGGCCACCTCGTCCACCCAAGCGCCTGCGGCGTTGATCAGCAGGCGGGCGGTGATGTCTTGGCCACCTGCCGTGACCCGCCAGCCTCCGGCGATTTTGGCAATCGCGGTGACCTGCGCGCCCAAGTGATAAACTGCACCATGGGCCCGTGCGGTCTTGGCAAAGCCTTGCAGCAAAAGGTCGGTGTCAATATCCCACGCGTGTTCGGCCCAAGCAGCCAGCGCCACCTTGTCGGGGTTCAAGATCGGCACCATGGCCTGTGCTTGGGCAAGGGAAATCCGCTCCACCCCCAAATCGCCCGCCTCAAGAGCAAACTGATCCGCCTGATCGGCGCGGCCTAAAACCAGCAAGCCGCGCGGGCTTAGAACGTCCTTGGCCGCACGAAAATAATCGCCCGAGGCCATCGACAGGCCCACCACCGGCGGCAATCCATAGCGCGGTTCGTAAAGCGCCGCTGATCGGCCCGAGGCGTGATGCGCCAGCGCCTTTTCCGCCTCGACCAGCACGACCTTGCCATGCGGAGCCAAGCGGGCTGAGGCCGAAACCCCTGCAATTCCACCGCCAATGATCAGGAAATCTGCGTCCATGAAAGCCTCCATTTGTAAAAGGTTTTCCATGGATTGCTGAAAGGCACAAGGCCAAGGCGCGGGTTTGCGCTGCGCAGATGCCACCGTTCGAAACAAAATAGGCCCGCATCGCTGCGGGCCTATTTCACCTTATCGGATCAGATCAAGCAGCGCTTTCGACGCCTTTAACGAACCAGTCCATCGTGGCCAGATCGCCCAAGCCCATCACTTCGCCTGCTTTCACCCGCTCCACGCCGTCTTGGTCATAGATCGGGCCGGTGAAGATGTTAAAGCTGCCGTCCATGTAGCCAGCCTTGACGATGTCAGCCGCCGCCGCCGCATCTGCCGTCACGGCCGCAGAATAGGGCGAGATCACAACTTCGCCGTCGACCATCCCGTCCCAAGTGTCGGTCGAAGTCCAAGTGCCTTCCAAAATAGCCTTGGCGCGATCGATGTAATAAGGGCCCCAGATGTCTTCGATCGCGGTCAGGTGCGCGTTGGGCGCAAAAGCTGACATATCCGCGCCTTGACCAAAGCCGAACAGGCCCTTTTGCTCAAGGATTTGCAGCGGTGCGGGGCTGTCGGTGTGGGTTGTGACCAGATCACAGCCCAAGTTGATCAGCGTCTCGGTTGCTGCAGCTTCTTTTGGCGGGTCGAACCAGCTGTCAATCATCAAAACCTTCACAACAACTGCCGGGTTCTGCTTTTGGGCTGACAGCGCAAAAGAGTTCACGCCCAGAACCACTTCGGGGATCTTGAACGAGCCCAGATAGCCCAGTACGCCCGTTTTTGACATCTTGCCTGCAATGGTGCCCAGAACAGCGCGGCCTTCGTGGAAACGGCTGTTATAGGTTGCAACGTTGTCGGCCCGCTTGTAGCCCGTGCAATGTTCAAACTTCACATCGGGGAATTCTGCAGCCACTTCCAGCGTCTGGTCCATATAACCAAACGAGGTCGTGAAGATCAGCTTGCAGCCCTGCTGGGCCAGATCGCGCAGAACCGGAATGGCGCTTGCGTCTTCAGCCACATTCTCGACGTAGATCGTTTCGATCTTATCGCCCAGTTCGGATACAAGCGCTTCACGGCCTTTGTTATGCGCCCAGGTCCAGCCATAGTCGCCGATCGGGCCAAGGAAGATAAAGCCGACTTTAACTTTGTCTTCGGCGAAAGCGGGCGAAGCGAGAGTTGCAAGCGTTGCAGCCCCTGCGCCTTTAAACAGCGTGCGGCGGGAAATCATGGTCATCAGACACTCCTGTTGATTTGAGTCAGGTGGAAGGTAGGAACGGTTTTCCAAGACAGGCGGGCGCATTTGCCCCCGCCGTGCCTCGGGACGAGATGAAAGACAAGGCGATCACAGTCATGGCATAGGGCATAGCCGCCCAAAACTGACTGGGCAAGAACGAGAACCCACTGGCTTTGGCATAAAGCTCTAGTGCCATCAAAATGCCAAAAAAGTAAGCGCCCGCGAATAGCCGTCCGGTGCGCCATCCGGCAAAGACCACCAAGGCCAAAGCGATCCAACCGCGACCTGCGGTCATTTTCTCGGCCCACATGGGCGTGATCACCATGCTAAAATAGCACCCGCCAATGCCCGCCATGGCCCCGCCAAAGGCAATCGCTGCATAGCGCACCTTGATGACCGAATAGCCGATGGAATGGGCCGACAGATCATTTTCGCCGACAGCGCGCAAAATCAGCCCCGCACGGGTGGATTTTAGAAACCATGTCGTCAGCGGCACCATGATCAGGGCAAAGTAGACAAGCGGCGAGTGGCCAAAAATCAGGCGCAGATATTCGTGCTTGGCCAAGGCATCGGGAAACACGCTGACAAAGGGCATCACGATCCGCCCGGTGAAGGACAAACCCATCAGGGATGACAAGCCCGTGCCAAAAATCGTTAGCGCCAATCCGGTCGCCACTTGGTTGGAATTCAACTGCAAGACCAACACAGCAAAGATCAAACTGGCCAAAGCCCCGCCCGCCGCAGCACCCAAAACGCCAAACCATGGGTTAAAGGTGAAAACTGTGACGGCAAAGCCTGAAATGGCACCCACCAGCATCATGCCTTCGACGCCTAGGTTCAGAACCCCGGACTTTTCCACAACCAATTCGCCCAAGCCTGCGAGCAAAATGGGCGTAGATAGGCCAACCACGGTGATAATCGCCGCAATGATGAAATCTGGGCTCATCTTACACCCCCGCCGCTTTGGTCGAAGCTATCAGCCGAATGCGGTAGCGCACCAGAATGTCACTTGCCAGAATGAAGAACAGCATCATCGCCTGAAAGATGCCTGCGGTGGAATTGGGAATATGCACGGAAGTTTGCGCCATTTGCCCGCCCACATAAGTCACGGCCAAAACGATGCCAGCAATCAAGCACCCAAAGGGGTTCAAACGCCCCAAAAACGCCACGATGATCGCGGTGAACCCGTAACCTGACGGGAATCCAAGATCCATTTTGTGCAGCACGCCCACAAATTCGAAAGCCCCCGCCAATCCCGCCATCGCGCCGCCGATGATTAGCGTGGCCCAGATCGTGCGCTTGCTGTCAAACCCGCCGTGCCGCGCGGCCGTGGTCGAAGACCCCACCACCCGCACCTGATACCCAAATTCCGACCGCGCCATGATCACCCAAAAAACAAAGGGCAGGATCAGCGCAATCAACACGCCCAAATGCACGGTGGAATCGGGCCAGACCGGCAGGGTTTGGCTGTCAGCCAAGGGGGCGGTGGCGGGAAAGTTGCGCCCGTTGGGGTCTTTCCACGGCCCGCCCACCAAATATCCCAACACTTGGAACGAGACATAGGTCAGCATCAGGCTGGACAGGATCTCGTTCACGTTGAACTTTGTGCGCAGCCAAGCGGGTACCGCTGCCCAAAGCCCACCGCCTGCAACGCCTGCGGCGATCATCAAAAGCACCACGAAAAACCCGCCGGTCTGGCCAAAAGCAATGCCCACGCCCGCACTGCACAAAGCGCCGATCACATATTGCCCCTCGGCGCCAATGTTCCACACTTGCGCGCGGTTGCCCATCGACAGACCCAAGGCGATGATGATCAAAGGGGCGGCTTTCACCGCCACGTCCTGCCATTTGTAGCTGACAAGCAGTGGTGACAAAAAAATATCAACCACGGCCTTGAAGCCGTCGATCCCTAACAGATCAAACACCACGATGCCGATCAGCATGGTCAACAAGACCGAGGCGACGGGTGTCGTCACCAACATCGCCATGCTTGGCTCGCGCCGTTTTTCCAGCTTAATGCGCATGGGCAACGTCTCCGTGAATGCCGCCCATCAACAGGCCAATCTCGTCAATCTTCGCGTCTGCCACGGCCATCGGGCGCGACAGACGCCCACCGTTGATAACGGCCATCGTGTCGCAAAGCGACAGCAGTTCATCCAGATCTTGGCTGATGACCACAATGGCCGACCCCGTCGCCGCCAGATCGACCAAGGCCTGATGGATCGCCGCTGCCGCCCCCGCATCAACGCCCCAAGTGGGCTGGCTTACAACCAGAACCTGCGGCTTTTGCAAGATCTCACGGCCCATGATGTATTTCTGCAAATTGCCGCCCGACAGGCTTTCGGCCATAGCGCCAGGGCCGGTGGCCTTCACTGAAAACGCCTCGATCACTTCTCCCGCATAGGTGCGGGCGGCCTTGGCGTCGATCAAACCGGCGCGCACCATGCCAAGACGGTCGCGCGCTGTCAGCACGGCGTTGTCAGCAAGGGTAAAGATCGGCACAGCCGCATGGCCGTTGCGTTCTTCGGGAACCGACCCCATGCCGTGCCCCCGCCGCGCGCGGGCTTGCATATGGCCCACGGCAACACCGTCTACCGTCACACTTGCAGGATCAGCATTGGTAGCTTCTCCCGACAGGGCCAGCAGCAACGCGTTTTGCCCGTTGCCGGCCACGCCCGCCACGCCAAAAATCTCCCCAGCGCGCACATTGAAACTGATGTCGCTCAAGGCCGTGCCAAAGGGGCCATCAGCGGCCAGCGACAGGGCTTTAACCGCCAGCTTGGTTGCGCCAAATTCCCGCCCCGCGACCCGTGAGATATCTTTCAAACTGCCGCCGATCATCTTTTCGGCCATCGACCGGCTGGTTTCCACCGCCGGATCACAGGTATCGACCAACTGACCACCGCGCAGGATCGTGGCCGTGTCGCACAGCGCCTTAATCTCGTGTAGCTTGTGGCTGATATACAGGATCGAACAGCCTTCTTCGGCCAGTTTGCGCAGCACCGCGAATAACTGCTCCACCTCTTGCGGGGTTAGAACTGAGGTCGGCTCATCCATGATCAAAAGCTTGGGGTTCAGCAGCAAGGCACGGACAATCTCGATCCGCTGGCGCTCGCCGACTGACAGGGTGGACACGATGCGGTGCGGTTCCAGTTTCAGCCCATATTGGCCCATCACCGCCAAAATGCGGCTTTCCAGTTCGCGGGCGGGGATTTTGGCATCCATGCCAAGGGCGATGTTTTCTAAAACTGTCATCGCCTCGAACAGAGAGAAGTGTTGAAACACCATCCCAATGCCCAATTTCCGTGCAACTTTGGGGTTGGGCACGCTGATGCGCTGCCCGTCCCAGCGAAGCTCGCCAGCGTCGGGTTGCATGATGCCGTAGATCATCTTGACCAGCGTCGACTTGCCCGCGCCGTTTTCGCCCAGCAAGGCGTGAATTTCACCGGGCTTGACCGAAAAGCCCACATTGTCATTGGCCAAAACGCCGGGAAACCGCTTGGTGATACCGGTCAGTTCAAGGCGGGCTGGGCTGGCCATTCTGGCTCCGTTATTCAGGGCAGGCTAAACGAGTGATGAGGATTGGCAGTTGATTTGTATATCCCGCCGCAATTTGAAGCAGCTTCGCATTTCTGACATAAAACTGCAAAGCCGCCAAACCCATCCCCCAAGTTCACCCGTCTGCGCGGCTGATTTCTTAAGCAATGCTAGCCCGACTTACCCGCCCGTCACAAGGGATTCGCACGGATGTGCCCGTGCCATGCCCAAATCCGCGCCGATCGCCTGCCCTTTGGGCGGATTTGCGGCACTTACAGGTCTTGCCAGCCAGAACCATCCTGCCATGCTGGACCAAACCTAAAGACGAGGATGCCATGACCCTAGATCACGAAGCTCTACTGCGCCGCGCCATCGACGAATCCCGCAAAGCGCGCGCGGCGGGCAACCATCCTTTTGCCTGTATCCTTGTCGGCCCCGATGGCACGGTGCTGATGACCCAGCATAACGCCTATTTGCCCGACCATGACATGACCGGTCACGCCGAACGGGTGCTGATGACCCGCGCCTCGACCACCTTGCCCAAAGAGGTGTTGAAAGAGTGCACCATCTACACCTCGGCAGAGCCTTGTGCCATGTGCGCCGGGGCGATCTATTGGACGGGCTTAAAGCGCGTGGTCTTTGGGCTGACGGAAAAGGATTTGAAAGCGATCACTGGCGATCATCCCGAAAACCCAACGCTGGATTTGCCCTGCCACGTCATCTTTGCGGCAGGCCAGCGTCAGGTGGAAGTGATTGGCCCGATGCTCGAGGCCGAAGCGGCCGCTGTCCATGAAGGGGCTTGGGGCTAGGATTTTAACCCAAAAGGGGCGACACGGGATGTCGCCCCGCCTTTGTTTAGGCTGAAACCTTCTTTGGACGATGCCTGCGGCCACGGCCAAAGGTCGTCGTCGTGGCTTTCAACTTTTGCGCCACGTCTTTTGTGATGGCCCCCTGCTCATAGCGCCAAGACCAGTTTCCCTTGGCCCGCCCCGGCACATTGGTGCGCGCATCGGTACCAAGGCCCAAAAGGTCCTGCAACGGAACCACCACAGTGTCGGCGATCGAGCTCATAGCCAATCGGATCATGGCCCAATGGATGTCTTGTTCCAGCACGGGCCCGGTATACTCTAGCACCTGCTGCTGTTGTTTTTGCGTCATCCCATTCCACCAGCCCACGACAGTGTCATTGTCATGCGTGCCGGTGTAGCAGACGAAGTTGGCCTCAAAATTAAAGGGCAGATAGGGGTTTTCCGCACCCTTATCATCAAAGGCAAATTGCAAAACCTTCATGCCCGGAAAATCGAAAGTGTCGCGCAATTGCGCCACTTCGGGCGTCACAAGACCCAAATCTTCAGCCCAAACCGGCAAATGGCCCAGTTCATGTTCCAGCGTGTGGAAAAACGCATCGCCGGGGCATTTGGCCCAAGTGCCGTTGATGGCAGTTTTCTCGCCATGGGGAACCTGCCAATAGGCTTCAAATCCACGGAAATGGTCGATGCGAATGACATCGACGTGCTGGGTGAGCAGTTTGAACCGCTTTATCCACCAGTCAAAGCCCGTAGCTTCCAAATGCTTCCAATTGTAAACTGGATTGCCCCACAACTGCCCCGTGGCGCTGAAGTAATCAGGCGGCACGCCAGCCATCAGCTTGGGTTCCATCGTTTCGGGGATCAGTTCAAAGTTCGAAGGATTGGCCCAGACATCGACGCTGTCAAAGGCGACATAAAACGGAATGTCCCCCACGATTCGGATGCCACGTTGATGCGCATAATCACGCAAAACGCCCCATTGCCGGAAAAAGGCGAATTGCACGAATTTATAGAAATCTACCGCTTCGCCCATCTTGGCGCGGGCATGATCTAGGGCTGACGGGTCGCGTTTGGCCAAAGTTGGCGGCCATTGGTTCCACGTTTTCTTCGGGTGGCTGTCTTTTAGCGCCATAAACAGCGCGTAATCCTCAAGCCAGTCGGCCTGCTCGGCGCAAAACGCGTCATAGGCTGCGGCAAGTTTGGCATTGCTGCGAAAGGCTTTGGCCGCCTGCGCTAGGGCTGCAAACTTAACCTCTTTCACTGCCTGCAAATCTTTGGCAATCGACACCGTCTTGCCCGGCGGCTTGGCGATCATATCCACGCCGTCCGCAATCAAATCTTCAATGCTGATCAACAATGGGTTTCCCGCATTGGCCGAAAAAGACGCATAGGGAGAGCCGTCTTCCGCTGTAGGCCCCAAGGGCAGCACTTGCCAGATTTGCTGATGCGTTTGGCCCAGAAAATCCAAGAATGTCCGTGCCGCAGCGCCAAGGTCGCCAATGCCCCAGTCACCCGGAAAAGAGGTGGGGTGCGCCAAAATCCCACTGCGTCTTGTAACTTTCGATCTCATGGCCGCTCCTAAAAATACGTCAGGGTGAAGTGTCTTAAAAATGCCTGAGCAATTGAATTGTGCTGAGCTAGGTGGCCCTTTTCAATAGCATGGCATGCCCTGCAAAGGGTCAGACCCAAATCTGGCCCAGCGCCCCGATTCTGACAAGCCTCTGATTGGTTAGGCACCTTAGAAAAATGCGCCCCAAATGCCAATGCCGCCCTTTAATAGTCGGGCGCAAAGCCTACCGACGCGTCAATCTGCCCGCGGCGGCCGTCAATCAGCAATTCGCCAACACGTGCAGGTGTGCGGGCAATCACCCGTCCGCGCCGAATAACGGCCAGCTTCACGGCTTTTAGCCGCAAAGCCTCGGCCGGATCGCGGGCTTGCAGCACGATCAAATCGGCGTTGCAGCCCTTGTCCAAGCCATACCCTTGCAGACCCATGGTGCGGGCGGAATTGGTCGTGAGCGCCTGAAATATCGCCGACTTTTCTTCTAAACTGCCCATTTGTGCGACGTGAATGGCCATATGCCCCACTTCCAGCATATCGCCCGACCCCATCGCATACCAAGGATCCATCACGCAATCATGGCCAAAAGACACATTTAAGCCCGCCGCCATCAATTCGCGCACCCGCGTCATGCCACGGCGTTTGGGATAGCTGTCATGCCGGCCTTGCAGCATGATATTGATCAAAGGATTGGGAATAACATTCATCTGCGCTTCGACCATCAGTGGGATCAGCTTAGACACATAGTAATTGTCCATCGAATGCATCGATGTCAGGTGCGACCCCGTCACGCGCCCTTGCAAGCCAAAGCGCAAAGTCTGCGCGGCTAGCGTTTCCACGTGGCGCGACAGTGGATCATCGCTTTCGTCGCAATGCATATCCACCGGCAGGCCGCGGTCTGCAGCCAAGCGGCACAGCGCTTCCACCGAAGCGCGCCCCTCCTCCATCGTGCGTTCAAAATGCGGGATGCCGCCGACAATGTCGGCCCCCATATCCAAAGCCCGCGTCAGCGAGGCGACACCATCCTTGGCGCGGTAATAGCCGTCTTGCGGAAAGGCCACGACTTGCAAATCAAGATAAGGGGCGACGCGGCGCTTGACCTCTAGCATGGCTTCCACCGTCACAAGGCGCGGGTCGGATGTATCGACATGGGTGCGCACAGCCAAAAGCCCTTGGGTCACCGCCAGATCGCAATAGCGCAGCGCGCGGTCCACCAGCGCATCTACTGTAAGCGTGGGGCGCAATTCGCCCCATAGGGCGATGCCTTCCAGCAAAGTGCCCGACCGGTTCATCCGCGGCAGACCAAGTGACAGGGTGGCGTCCATATGAAAATGCGGGTCGATGAAGGGGGGCGTGACAAGGCGACCTTTGGCGTCGATCTCTTCACGCGCCTCAGCGGCGATATGCGGGGCCACTTCGGCGATTTTGCCACCCAAAATGGCGATGTCTTGGCCCTTGCGCCCATCGGGCAGGTTGGCTTGGCGCAGGATCAGATCGAACATGGGGCCTCTTTGGGGTTCGCCACCTGTGCGGGGCTTTGGGCTTGGTGCAGGAATTCAGCAGCGACCCCAAGAGCAATCGCTTGGGGGTGTTTGCCCAAGGCGGGTTGGCCTATGGGGCAGGTGATCTTGGCAATCTCAATCGGGCTATGACCCAACTCAGTCAGCCGCTTTTGAAACCGCGCCCATTTGGTGGCACTGCCAATCAAGCCGCATCGTAAAAAGCCATGAATTAGGGCGCGATGGCATATATCAAGGTCTAAAAGATGCGAAAATGTTAAGATAAGGTGCTCTGCATCGCGCGGTGCAAGGGCCACGGCTTGCGCCAATTCAGGCGCTGGCAGGGCGGTGACACCCGAAGGGATGGAATTGGGGAAGCGGTCAAGGGCAACATCAACCCATGTGATTGACAGGTCAGGCAAGGGCGCCATAACGGCGACAATGGCCCGCCCCACATGGCCGGCACCCCACAGCCAAAGCTGGCGTTTGGGGGTTAGAACCGGCTCAACCAGCCAACCTTGCAGCAATTGCGTGACAGGCTGCGCCCCTTGCCCCCGCGCTTGCGCCATCAGGCGTTGCACCGCCAAGGGCATGGGCGATCCATCAACACTGCGCGCCACGATGGGGCCTTGTGGCAGGGTGCTTGCAGTGAAAACCTCGGTCACCAAGGTGACGGCTCCACCACAGCACTGGCCCAAGGCGGGGCCAAGTGGGATGCGGGCCAAGGTGCAGGCTTGGGTCTGGTCGCGGGCGGCAAGGGTGGCTTGATGCTCCAAAGCGCCACCACCGATTGTGCCAGATTGGCCGCTTGCCCAAACCAGCATCGAAGCGCCCGTTTCCCGTGGCGCAGACCCGTCATGGCTGGCAATCACAACCCGTGCCACCCGTCCGTGCTGCTGCACTGCCGCCGTTAAGGCAGGCAGGTCAAACATCTTGCACCCTTTGCACGGCCATCAAGACCCGTTCCGCCGTGGCCGGCGCATTCAGCGCGGGATAAGCAGGCCCACAGGCCGAAATTGCGTGTGAAATCGCCATAAAGGCCGAAATCCCAAGGTTAAACGGCGGCTCGCCCACGGCTTTGGATTTGCCAACGGTGTCTTCGGCATTTGGCACTGTCCACAGATCGACGTTGAAGATCGGCGGGCGGTCCGACACGGCGGGGATTTTATAGGTGCTGGGGGCATGGGTCGTCAGATGGCCCTTGGCGTTCCAGACCAGTTCTTCCGTGGTCAGCCAGCCAGCCCCTTGAACATAGGCCCCTTCGACTTGGCCAATATCGAGCACGGGGTTCAGCGAGGTGCCTGTGTCATGCAAAATATCACAGCGCAGGATGCGGTTTTCGCCTGTCAGCGTGTCAATCACCACTTCGGTCACGGAAGCGCCGTAGGCGAAATACAGGAACGGGCGACCTTGGCCTTTGACCCTGTCCCAGTTGATCTTTGGGGTGGCGTAAAATCCGGTCGATGACAGCGACACCCGCGCCTGATAGGCCCAAGCGACCACGCGGGCGAAATCGTAAACCTCGCCCCCCACGCGGACTTGCCCATCTGTGAACCGCACAGAGTGCGGTTCAACCCCATGCTTTTCGGCAATAAAGGCCGACAGCCTGTCGCGGATCGTCAGCGCCGCATTCTCTGCCGCCTTGCCGTTCAAATCTGACCCGGATGAGGCCGCCGTGGCCGAGGTGTTGGGCACTTTGCCGGTATCGGCCGCGGTGATCTTGACCTGTGCTGCCGTCAGCCCAAAGACTTGGGCTGTGACTTGGGCGACTTTTTGGTTCAACCCTTGGCCCATTTCCGTACCGCCGTGGTTCACGATGACCGAGCCGTCTTGATACACATGCACCAAAGCACCGGCTTGGTTCAGGAAGGTCAGGGTAAAGGAAATGCCAAACTTCACCGGCGTCAGCGCGATGCCTTTTTTAAGGATCGGGCTTTTGGCGTTAAACGCCTCAACCTCTTTGCGACGGGCTGGATAGTCAGAGGTTGCCATCAAGCGATCTAGGATTTGGTCGGTGATGGAATCGTCAACCTCCATCCCATAGGGCGTGGTTTGCGGGGTCGACCCCATAGCCGCGTAAAGGTTGCGCTGCATGAGGGTGACAGGGTCAAGGCGCAAGTGGTGCGCCAGATGGTCAATCACCCGCTCGATCCCCACAATCCCCTGCGGCCCGCCAAAGCCACGATAGGCGGTGGCCGATTGGGTATTGGTTTTCAAACGGTGGCTTTCGATGCGGATATTGGGGATCCAATAGCAATTGTCAGCATGCAACATGGCGCGGTCAGCCACGGCGAGCGACAGGTCTTGGCTATAGCCGCAGCGTACAAGATGGACGAAATCGACTGCGATCAGCCGACCTTGCGCATCAGCCCCCGCTTTGTAGCGGATTTTCAGATCGTGGCGCTTGCCCGTGATCACCATATCATCGTCGCGGTCATAGCGCATTTTGCACGGCTTGCCCGTGGCATGGGCCGCAACCGCGCAGGCCACGGCCAAAGCGTTGCCTTGGCTTTCCTTGCCGCCAAAACCGCCCCCCATGCGGCGCATCTCTACCCGCACCGCCGACATGGGCAGATGCAGGGCATGGGCGACTTTGTGCTGAATTTCGGTGGGATGCTGGGTAGATGCAATGATGTGCATCCCATCTTCTTGCGGGATGGCGGCGGCAATCTGGCCTTCAAGATAGAAATGCTCTTGGCCGCCCACTTCAAACTCGCCCTCAACCACGACCGCGGCCTTGGCCATATCGGCCACATCGCCACGGCTCCAGATGATCGGGCCTTGTTCAAAGCGCGAATTGGCGGCAAGCGCTTGTTCGACAGTCAAAAGCGCGGGCAGCGCAGCATAGGTGATCTTGGCCAAACGGGCGGCTTTGCGTGCCTGAAGGTGGCTTTGCGCCACAACCAAAAACACCGGTTGGCCCGCGTAATGCACTTTGCCAACGGCCAGCAGGGGTTCGTCATGCACAGTGGGCGAGACATCGGGCATATCGGGCAGATTTTGGGCCGAAAACACCGCCACTACGCCGGGGGCAGAACGCACCGCTGTCAGATCAAGGGCTGTGATGTCGGCATGGGCCTCGGTGGATAGGCCAAAGGCCAGATGCAGCGCGCCTTGGGGCAAGGGCACATCATCAACATAGCGGGCTTGGCCTGAGACATGCAGGGGCGCGCTGTCATGGGGAAGAGAGGCTCCGATGGTCATGCGTGCACCTGTTGGACGGATACGGGCTGACCCGACAGGTCATGGAAATACCGCGTCAGCAGGTTTTGCGCGGTTAACAGCCGGTAGTCCGCCGAGGCGCGCATATCACTGAGGGGTTGGAAATCTTGGGCAAAGGCGGCACTGGCGGCTTTTAGGGTTTGGAGTGACCACGGCTGGCCCAACAATACCGCTTCCACATGGGCCGCGCGTTTGGGAATGCCCGCCATGCCGCCAAAGGCGATGCGGGCGGCGGTGACATTTCCAGCTTCGATCGTCACGTTGAAACACCCGCAAAGTGCCGAGATATCTTGGTCAAACCGCTTAGAGATTTTATAGCAGCGCAGGGCGGCGGCTTGGACGGGGATGGAAATGCCTGCGACAAACTCACCAACTCGGCGGTCTTGTTTGCGGTAGTCCAGAAAAAAGGATTCGAGCGGGATCGAGCGCATCTCGTCCCCGCGCCGCAAGTGCAGCGTGGCCCCCAAGGCGATCAGCGCGGGCGGGCCATCGCCTATGGGCGAGCCATTGGCGATGTTGCCGCCGATTGTGGCGGCGTTGCGCACTTGGGTGGAGCCATAGCGCTGCAGCATGGCGGCGAAAGACGGGTGAAGCGGGAGCAGGGCTTTGCGCAGCGCCTCAACAGTGACGCCAGCGCCGATATGCACCAAGGACCCTTGAAACTCGATCTGTTGCAGGTCGGTTACGCCGTTCAAAAACGCCACGGGGCCAAGGTCGCGCATCTGTTTGGTGACCCAAAGGCCGACATCGGTAGCGCCTGCGATCAACGTCGCCTGTGGGTTCGCTACATACCAATCTGCGAGGTCATCGCTGCTGATCGGTTGGAAAGCGGTGGCTCTGCTCGCCCCTTTGGGAACCCACAAGGATATTTGAGAGCGGATGGCAGAGGCATCCTTCAGCCATTCCGGCACGGGCTCTGCCTCGGCGGCTTGGGCGGCGCGGATGATGGGGGCATAGCCGGTGCAGCGGCACAGGTTGCCCGCAAGCGTGGTGTCATGATCGCGGTCGCCGTTCAGATGCGCTGTGGCCATCGACATGACAAATCCAGGCGTGCAAAAGCCACATTGGCTGCCATGATGGGCGACCATGGCAGTTTGCACGGGATGGGCTTGGCCGTCGGGGCCAGTTAAACCCTCGACCGTGCGGATCGCTTTGCCTTGCAGTTGCGGAAGGAACAATATGCAGGCGTTGAGCGCGCGGGCCCCATGCTCGTCGGTGACCATCACGGTGCAGGCACCGCAATCGCCCTCGTTGCAGCCCTCTTTCGTGCCCTTAAGCCCTGCGGTTTCACGCAGGTAATCAAGCAGGGTTTGGGTGGGGCTTTGAATGGATAAGGAAACGGGGGCTCCGTTCACGGAAAACGTAACCTGCGTCATGATCAGTCCTGCCGCGGTCTTTTGCCCAGGCTTTGCCCCCCGATGCGGCGGAAAGGGGCAAGCTAGCGCGAATTGAACGGGACAAGGGGGCTTATGTCCAGCCCTTCCTTTGGGATTTGGGCGAAAGGTCTTTCGGGGAAAGGGCAAGAATGGCGGAAAATTGCGCTGAAGCGGCCCGTTTCCCTTTGGCGCGCCTTGGTCTAGGCTGTAGAAATGAGCCAGGCCCGATTCATCCATTTGCGCGTGCATACCGAACACTCCCTGCTGGAAGGGGCGGTTCCGGTCAAAACGCTGATCAAACTGGCCAAAGCGGCCGATATGCCGGCCGTGGCTGTGACCGACACAAACAACATGTTTGCGGCTTTGGAGTTTTCGGTGTCGGCCTTGGCCGAGGGTGTGCAGCCGATTGTGGGCTGTCAGGTGTCGGTGGCCTACGAGGTGCCCGGCCCCGGCGAAAAGGCCAAGCCTGCGGCCCCCCTTGTTTTGCTGGCAAAGAACGAGGTTGGGTATCTGAACCTGATGAAGCTGAACTCGTGCCTTTACATCGACAAGGCCGGCGCTTTGCCTCAGGTGACCCTGGAAGAGCTGGAGCGGTTCAGCGCGGGCGTGATCTGCCTGACGGGTGGATCTGATGGGCCCTTGGGACGGATGATTTTGGCGGGGCACTTGCCCAAAGCGCGGGCTTTGGTGCAGCGGTTGGCTGCGGCTTATCCCGACAGTCTCTATGTCGAGCTGCAACGCCACCCCGGCGAAGGCGGGGCCTTGCCCGAGGGGGAGGCGGCGTCAGAATCCGCGATGGTCGATCTGGCCTATGATATGGGCCTGCCACTGGTTGCCACTAACGATGTCTATTTCCCCAAGGCCGCGATGTATCTGGCCCATGACGCCATGATCTGCATCTCCGAGGGTGCCTATGTTGACCAAAGCCAACCGCGCCGCCGCCTGACAGCCCAGCATTATTTCAAGACCGAGGCCGAGATGGCCACCCTCTTCGCTGACCTGCCAGAAGCCTTGGACAACACGGTCGAGATCGCCCGCCGTTGCGCCTTTGCCGCCTATAAGCGCAAGCCCATCCTGCCCAAGTTCGCCGATGACGAGGTGCAAGAACTGCGCCGTCAGGCCAATGCGGGGCTGCAAGCGCGGCTGGCGATTATTCCGCATTCTGTCACCCCCGCCGAGTATCAGGCGCGGCTGGATTTCGAATTGGACGTCATCGAAAAGATGGGGTTCCCCGGCTATTTCCTGATCGTGGCCGATTTCATCAAATGGGCCAAGGATCAGGGCATTCCGGTGGGGCCGGGGCGCGGATCTGGCGCGGGCTCACTTGTGGCCTATGCGCTGACCATCACCGACCTTGACCCTTTGCGCTATGCCTTGCTGTTCGAGCGGTTCTTGAACCCTGAGCGCGTCTCGATGCCCGACTTTGACATCGACTTTTGCATGGATCGCCGCGAAGAGGTGATCCGCTATGTGCAAGAGAAATACGGGCGCGAGAAGGTGGCGCAGATCATCACCTTTGGCGCTTTGCTGTCCAAGGCTGCGGTGCGCGATGTCGGGCGGGTGTTGCAACTGCCCTATGGGCAGGTGGACCGCCTGTCGAAGATGATTCCGCTGGAAGGGGTTAAACCCGTCAGCATCACCAAGGCCTTGGCCGACGAACCTCGGTTGCGCGAAGCCGCCAAAGAGGAAGTGGTTGGACGCCTTTTGGGTTTTGCCCAGCAGATAGAGGGGCTGTACCGCAACGCCTCTACCCATGCCGCTGGTGTGGTGATTGGTGACAGGCCCTTGGACGAGCTGGTGCCTTTGTATCAAGACCCAAGGTCCGATATGCCCGCGACCCAGTTCAACATGAAATGGGTCGAAGCGGCAGGGTTGGTGAAGTTTGACTTTCTGGGGCTAAAGACCCTGACCGTCATTCAAAACTGTATGGAGTTGCTGGCGCTGCGCGGTGTGTCGTTTGACATCAACCTGATCCCGTTAGACGACAAGCCATCTTACGACCTCTATGCAAGTGCCAAAACGGTTGCCGTGTTTCAGGTGGAAAGCAGCGGCATGATGGATGCGCTGCGGCGCATGAAGCCCACCTGCATCGAAGACATCGTGGCGCTGGTGGCCCTGTATCGCCCCGGCCCGATGGAAAACATCCCGGCCTATTGCGAGGTCAAGAACGGGCTGCGCGATCTGGAATCGATCCATCCTTCGATCGACCATATCTTGAAAGAAACCCAAGGCATCATCGTCTACCAAGAACAGGTGATGCAGATTGCCCAAGTTATGGCGGGCTATTCGCTGGGCGGGGCCGACCTGTTGCGCCGTGCCATGGGTAAGAAGATTGCAGAAGAAATGGCCAAGGAACGCCCCAAGTTCATCGAAGGCGCTTTGGCCACCCATAACGTGGCCAAGGAAAAGGCGGGCGAGATCTTTGACCTGCTGGAGAAGTTCGCCAACTACGGTTTCAACAAATCGCACGCGGCGGCCTATGCGGTGGTGTCGTATCAAACGGCCTATCTGAAGGCCAATTACCCCGTCGAATTCATGGCCGCCGTGATGAACTGCGATTTGCACCTGACCGATAAGCTGGCCGTTTATAAGCGCGAGGTGGATAAGCTGGGGATCACGACGGTGGCCCCCTCGGTCAACGACTCGCTGGCCAAATTCACCGTTCGCGATGGCCGAGTGGTCTATGCGCTGGGCGCGCTAAAGGGTGTTGGGGTCGAAGCGATGGCGCTAATCGTCGAGGCGCGCGGTGACAAAGTCTTTGCCACGTTGTTCGATTTTGCGCGCCGCGTGGATATGAAACGTGTGGGCAAGCGCCCCTTGGAAATGTTGGCCCGCGCGGGGGCCTTTGACGTGCTAGACCCCAACCGCGCCCGCGTGTTCGAAGCGCTGGATGCGCTGGTGGCCTATTCGGCGGCGGTGCACGAGGCAAAGGCGTCAACCCAAGTCTCGCTCTTTGGCGACAGCGGCGGCGATCTGCCCGAACCACGCCTGCCCTTCCGCGATGACTGGCTGCCTGTGGAACGGCTGACCCAAGAGCACCAAGCGATTGGTTTTTATCTGTCGGGCCATCCGCTGGATGATTATATGTCGGCGCTGAAACGCAAAGATGTCAAAACCTTGGCCGAGGTGACCGTCATGGCCGAACGCGGCCCACTGGTCGCCAAAATGGCGGGCTCCGTCTCGGCCAAGCAGGAACGCAAATCGGCCAAGGGCAACCGCTTTGCCTTTGTCAGCCTGTCAGACCCGACGGGCCTGTATGAGGTCACGGTGTTTTCCGACACGCTGGAAGCTGCGCGCGATCTGTTGGAACCGGGCAAAAACGTGGTTCTAACGGTGGAAGCCAATCTAGAAGGCGACACTTTAAAATTGCTGGCCCGCGCAGCACAACCGATTGACCAAGTGGCCGCGGATGCCGGCGCGCAAGCTATCCGCGTGCATCTGAACAGGGTCGAAGCGATCCCCTCGCTCGCTGCCCTTCTCGCCAAGGTCGAAGGCCGCACCAAGGCGCAGATCACCCTATGCGTGCCCGACGATCAGGGCCGCGAGATTGACCTGACCCTGCCCGACCCCTACCCGCTGACGCCGCAAATCCGTGGGGCGATCAAGGCGATGAGTGGTGTGGTACTGGTGGAAGAGGTTTGAGCTGACCAGCTTAATCCTCACAGCAAAGGCCCCTACCAATGCGGCGGCTTTTGATCAGCTAACGGGATCGAATTGCCCCCCTCGCTTTCGCGCGCTGCCTCGCGTTCGGCCAAAAGGCCCACGATGCGGGTCAAGCGGTCGATCTCGCGGCCTTGTTTTGCCACCATATCCGACAAATCCTCACCCATCCGTGTCAGATGGGCGATTTTCTCTTCAAGTGCCTCAATCGTCATCCCTTTACCCTTTCATACGTGCCCAAATATCCCACGGGAGGTTCGGAGGGTGTGAAACCCTCCGGGCGGCAGCCCCAAGCGCGCCTGCAGTCCTTGAAGCGCCCCCCCGCCTCGGTTATGGATCGCCTCAACCAACCAAGGGGCTATCATGGCACAGGACAAACCCGCCCGCCGCCCACGCGCCGAAACGCCCAAAGGCTTTCGCGACTATTTCGGCGCGGAAGTCACCGAACGCAAGCAGATGCTGGATAAGGTGGCGGCGGTTTATCATCTTTACGGCTTTGACCCGCTGGAAACCAGCGCAGTTGAAACGGTCGAGGCGCTTGGCAAGTTCCTGCCCGATGTCGACCGCCCGAACGAGGGTGTGTTTGGCTGGCAAGACGAAGATGCCGATTGGCTGGCGCTGCGCTATGATCTGACCGCCCCTTTGGCGCGGGTGGCAGCGCAGTTTCGCAACGATCTGCCCTCACCCTATCGCCGCTATGCGATGGGCCCGGTGTGGCGAAATGAAAAGCCCGGACCGGGGCGGTTTCGTCAGTTCTATCAATGCGACGCCGACACGGTCGGCGCGCCCTCGGTGGCGGCGGATGCCGAGATTTGCGCCATGCTGTCGGACGCTTTGGAAACCGTGGGCATCCCGCGCGGCGATTATGTGGTGAAGGTGAACAACCGCAAAGTGCTGAACGGCGTGATGGAGGTGGCGGGGGTGCTTGACCCGTCTGATCCCACCCGCTTTGAAGCTGAACGCGGCATCGTTTTGCGCGCCATCGACAAGATGGACCGCCTAGGCGACGAGGGTGTGCGCGCCTTGCTGGGCGCTGGTCGGCGCGATGACAGCGGAGATTTCACCAAGGGCGCTGGCCTGTCGGTCGAACAGGCCGAGGTTGTGATGGGCTTTACCTCAGCCAAGCGGGCGACGGGGATGGCGACGGTTGCAAGGCTGGCGGAATTGGTTGGCCCCTCGCTGATCGGGCGCGAGGGTGTGGAAGAGCTTGAGATGATGGCCGATCTGCTGGACCGCCAAGGCTACGGCGCTGACCGCATCGTGTTGGATCCGGGCGTGGTGCGTGGCTTGGGTTATTACACCGGCCCCGTCTTTGAGGCCGAGTTGACCTTTGAAATCTTGGATGAAAAAGGCCGCAAGCGGCAGTTTGGTTCGGTTGCGGGCGGCGGGCGTTATGACGACTTGGTCAAGCGCTTCACCGGCCAAGCCGTGCCGGCCACGGGGGTTTCCATTGGCGTTGACCGCCTGCTTGCCGCCCTGCGCGCCAAGGGGCGCGGGGCTGTCGACACCGCAGGCCCTGTCGTTGTGACCGTGATGGACCGTGACCGCATGGCTGATTACATGGCCATGGTGGGCGAATTGCGCGCAGCGGGCATTCGCGCCGAGGTCTATTTGGGCAACCCCAAGAACTTTGGCAACCAGTTGAAATACGCTGACAAACGCGCCTCTCCTATAGCCGTGATCCAAGGCGGGAACGAGGCGGAGGCAGGGGTGGTTATCCTCAAAGACCTCATCTTGGGCGGAAAGATCGCCCAAAATGCAACGCTGGAAGAATGGAAAGACCGCCCCGCGCAGGTCGAAGTGCCCCGCGCTGATCTGGTGGCGGCGGTGCGCCGGATGCTGGCGCAATGACGCCAAAGGCGGCCATTCGGGCAGAAGCCGACCGCTTGTTTGCCGCCTTTCAGGCGGCAGGGGCTGTTCCGGTCGATGCCGACATCTTGCTGCCTGCCGAAACCCTGTTGGACCTATACGGCGAAGACATCCGCGCCAAAGCCTATGTCACCACCGACCCCGTATTGGGCGAGATGATGCTACGCCCTGACTTTACCGTGCCTGTCGTGCAAGCCCATATGGCCCACGGGGCCGACCCTGCGCGCTATTGCTACAGCGGCGAGGTGTTTCGCGCCCAAGACCATCTGGGCGCGCAGGCGCGTGAAAGCCTGCAAGTAGGGTTCGAGGTGTTTGACCGCCAAGCCCCCGAGCGCGCCGATGCCGAGGTGTTTGCGCTGTTTGGCAGCCTGCTTTCGGGTTTGAATCTGCGCGCTGTTACGGGCGATATTGGCATCTTGATGGCGGCGGTGCGGGGTATCTCGGCCTCTGACAAGCGCAAGGCGGCGCTTCTGCGGCATATCTGGCGACCCCAGCGGTTTCGCGCTTTGCTCGACCGGTTTTCGGGCCGCGCACCCATCGCACCAGCTCGGGCTGCATTGCTCGCGCGACTGGCTGCGGGACGGCCAGTTGATTTGATCGCCGCAGCCGGCCCGTTGATCGGCCTGCGCGAGGTGGACGAGATTGCAGCGCGGTCGGAAACCCTGCTGGAAGATGCCAAGGCCGCGCCGATCTCGGCGCTGGAAGCGGCGATGCTCTATGACCTGTTGCAACTGCAGGCCCCGGCCCCCGCCGCCTTGACCCATTTGCGCGGCATAGCAGCGCATCTGCCCGCCATTGTGCCTGCGGTGGACCGCTTTGCAGCACGGCTAGACGCTTTAGGCGCACAGGGTGTGAATGTGGAGACGCTGGCGTTTGAGGCGAGCCATGGCCGCACCGCAATGGAATATTATGACGGCTTTGTCTTCAGCTTTTTAAGCGGGGAGGATGTCGTCGCCTCTGGCGGGCGCTACGATGCTTTGACGGCGGTTCTTGGACAGGGCCGTTCGATCCCAGCCGTGGGCGGGATCATCCGCCCGCATTTGGTGGCATCCCTTCGGGGGGCTGCGTGATGGTCAAGATCGGCGTGCCGTCCAAGGGGCGGTTGATGGAAAAGACCTTTGAGTGGTTTGGCGCGCGTGGGTTGCGCATGGCGAAGTCGGGGGCCGACCGCGAATATGCCGGTGTGGTCGAAGGCGTGGCGGGGGTGGAATTGGTGATGCTTTCGGCGTCCGAAGTGCCGCGCGAACTGGCCGCGGGGCGGATTGATCTGGGGGTTACGGGCAGCGATCTGGTGCGCGATAAACTGGCCGATTGGGACCGTCAGGTGCGCGAAGTGGCGGCCTTGGGTTTTGGCCAAGCCGATCTGATCATCGCCGTGCCCGCTGCTTGGATTGATGTCGACACGTTGGACGATCTGGACGCTGTCGCCGCAGCCTTTCGCGCGCGGCACGGGTTTCGGCTGCGGATCGCAACCAAATATCACCGCTTGGTGCGCGATTATCTGACAGCGCAGGGGGTGGCCGATTATCAACTGGTCGACAGCCAAGGTGCCACCGAGGGCACGGTGAAGAACCTAACGGCAGAAGCCATCGCCGACATCACTTCAAGCGGGGAAACCCTGCGGGCCAACCATCTTAAGGTGCTTAGTGATGCGGTGATCTTGCGATCGCAAGCGATGCTATACCAATCGGCCTTGGCGAATGGCCCCGAAGTCGCAGCTGTGTTGGCGCAGATTGGGCTGCGGCCCTAAGACCGGGGGCTGTCTGCCCCCGGACCCCCGAGGATATTTGGACAAGTATGAAAGGGGGGTGGGGGTTAGCTTTTGCGGCTGGCCAGCGCCACGCCAGCGGCCGCGAGCGCCATGCCGAGCCAACCGAGGGGGGGCATAACCTCTCCAAGCAGGGGCCAAGCGAAGAGGGCAGCGAGGGGCGGGACGAGGTAGAACAGCGCCGAGACGCGGCTGACAGCGCCCGCACGGATCATGGCCAAAAGGAGGGTCATGGCGAGGATCGAATTGCCCAGAACCAGATAGGCAAGGATCCAGACAAACTGCCCGTTCCAGTCGACCTGTAGGCTTTCAGTCGCCAATGCCAAGGGCAAGGTGAAAGCAGCCCCCACAGCATATTGAATAAGGTTTGATGTGACGGGGTGGTGTGTGACGCCGAACTTCTTTTCATAAAGCGTCCCACCCGTTATGCCGAACAGAGCGGCGAGCGTGCACAAAAGCCCAAAGGGGTTTTCAGCGGCCACTTCGGCGCGGGCCAAGATCACCACGGCTGCCCCTGCGAGGCCAAGGGCTAGACCCGCCCAGCCAAGTGGGCTTACGCGTTCCCCCACCAGCGCCGGGGCGGCCAGCGCCACGAGGATGGGTTGCAAACACACGATGATCGACACCGCCCCCGCTGAGACGCCCGATTTGAAGGCGACATAGCAGAGGCCAAAGTACACCACTTGGATTAAGAAGCCGACCAGCGCCACATCCCCCGCCGCCCGCCATGTTTTGGGCAAAGGCGGGCGTAGCACCAGTGCAACGGGAACCAAGACCACCAGCACCGACATATAGCGCAGCGCCAAAAGGGTCAGGGGTTGGGCGTGCTGCAACCCCAATTTGGCCACGCCAAACCCGGCGGACCAAAGGAGCAGAAAGATCACGGGGGCGGCCATCAGCCAAAGGGGGCGCTTCATGCGGCCCTGTGTGGCAGGGCTGACCCGTCAGGGCAAGTCAATGCAGGCCAATCTCGGCCAAGGCCTGCGCCAAGCTTGCAGGCAGCGCGGTTTCCAAAGCGCGGCCCTTGGGCAAATCGCGCGGACTTTCCTCGGCCGCCAGATAGCGCCAGCCTTGAAATGGACGGCGGGCGGCGGCTTCGGTGCGGATCACTTGGGCATCCAACACCAAGGCGCAGCGCGCAATGCCGTCAGCGCCTTGGCGTGGTTCCAGCGCCAAGATGCGTTGACGGGCCAGAACCTGACCCTTGATCACCCAGTACAGCGAGCCGCCATCCAGCACCTCTTCAGCGCGTTTGGGCCACATACGGGTGATATGTTCGGCCCTGCCCGCAGGCCAATGACCCAGATGCTGGGCCTGCCATTGAAGCAGATCTTCGACGCTGTCCGCGCCCACGCAAAGTTTTAAGATGTTCAGTGCCATGCATCTAGCATAGCGGGGATGGCCGCAGGCTCAAGGGTGGGCGGCAGAAAGAAAGGCAAACGGGGCGCTTGCTTGCGCTATGCCAACCGCGTATCTTGTGGCTTCGTTCCGAAAAACCCCCATGTTTTGATAAAGGTCTGCCCATGTCCCGTTTTCACGCGCCCATAGCCGAACAAATTTGGGACATGAAATATCGCCTGAAAGAGGCGGATGGCACGCCGATTGACACCTCGGTCGAGGATACATGGCGGCGCATCGCGCGGGCTTTGGCCGTGGTCGAAAAAGACCCCGCCCTGTGGGAAGAACGCTTCTACGCCGCGTTGGAAGGGTTCAAGTTTCTGCCCGCAGGCCGCATCACCGCGGGCGCTGGCACAGGGCGGGCGGTCACGCTGTTCAACTGCTTTGTCATGGGCACGATCCCCGACACGATGTCGGGCATCTTCGAAGCGCTGCGCGAAGCTGCGCTGACCATGCAGCAGGGCGGCGGCATAGGCTATGATTTTTCCACCATCCGCCCCCGCGGGGCCGAGGTGAAGGGGGTGGCGGCAGATGCCTCTGGCCCATTGAGCTTTATGGATGTCTGGGATGCCATGTGCCGCACGATCATGTCGGCGGGCAGCAGGCGTGGGGCCATGATGGCCACGATGCGCTGCGATCACCCCGATATCGAGGTCTTTATCGAAGCCAAGAAAGACGCCGCCCGTTTGCGAATGTTCAACCTGTCGGTCTTGATCACTGATCCCTTCATGGCCGCTGTCAAAGCCGATGGCCCGTGGGAGTTGGTCTTTGGTGGGCGCGTCTACAAAACCCTACCCGCGCGCGATCTATGGAACCGGATCATGCGCAACACCTATGATTTTGCCGAACCCGGGGTGATCTTTATCGACCGGATCAATGCGGCCAACAATCTGGGCTATGTCGAGCAAATCGCCGCCACCAATCCGTGCGGCGAGCAGCCCTTGCCGCCCTACGGCGCGTGCCTTCTGGGCTCGATCAACCTGCCCACGCTGGTTTCAGGCGCCTTCACCGCTGGGGCCAAGCTGGATGTATCGGCTTTGGACGATCTGGTGCGCATGGCCGTGCGGATGATGGACAACACCGTGGACGCCAGCCGTTTCCCCCTGCCCCAGCAAGAGGCAGAGGCCCGGGCCAAGCGGCGGATTGGCCTTGGGGTGACGGGGCTTGCTGATGCGCTCTTGATGGTGGGGCTGCGCTATGGCTCGGCCGAGGCGGCAGCCCAGACCGAGGCTTGGATGCACGCCATTGCGCGCGCGGCCTATTTGGCATCGGTCGACTTGGCGCGCGAAAAGGGGGCCTTCCCGCTGTTTGACGCAGACGCCTATCTGGCATCGGGCACGATGAAGGGCATGGACGCCGATGTGCGCGCGCTGATCGCTCAGCACGGCATCCGCAACGCTCTGCTCACCTCGGTCGCGCCCACGGGCACGATCAGCCTGTATGCGGGCAACGTCTCGTCCGGGATCGAGCCAGTGTTCGCCTATGCCTACAACCGCAAGGTGCTGCAAAAAGACGGGTCGCGCACGCAGGAAGAAGTGGTCGACTATGCCGTGCGACTGTGGCGCGAAACCCATGGTGATGCGCCCTTGCCCGACTATTTCGTCAACGCCCAAACTCTGCCACCGCTGGACCATGTGCGCATGCAGGCGGCGGCACAGAAATGGATCGACTCTTCGATCTCGAAAACCATCAACTGCCCTGAAGACATCAGCTTTGAGGCGTTCCAAGAGGTCTATATGGCCGCTTGGGATCAGGGCTGCAAAGGCTGCACCACCTATCGCCCCAATGCCGTGACAGGATCGGTGTTGACAGTCAGCGAAGCGGCCCCCGCCACCCCCGCACAAGTGCCCGAGGATAAAGGCGGCGAAGTGGTCTATTTGGCCGAACCCCTCAGCCGCCCCGCGGCGCTGGAGGGCAACACCTATAAGGTCAAATGGCCGGGCAGCGAACACGCGCTGTATATCACGGTCAATGACATCATCATCGCCGGCCACCGCCGCCCGTTTGAAGTCTTCATCAACTCGAAGAATATGGAGCATTTCGCTTGGACCGTGGCGCTGACGCGGATGATCAGTGCTGTATTCCGGCGCGGCGGGGATATTTCGTTTGTCGTGGAAGAGCTGAAAGCCGTGTTCGACCCGCGCGGTGGGGCATGGATGGAAGGGCGCTATGTGCCCTCGATCCTTGCCGCGATCGGCGGGGTGATTGAACGCCACCTGATCGCCATCGGCTTTATCGAAGGCGAGGGGCTGGGCCTGAAAACCGACCCCCATGCCGAGCAAATGGTGGTCGGTGGCGGCCCCTTGGGTGCTGCCTGCCCAAGCTGCAACAGCTTTTCGGTGCAGATGAAAGAGGGCTGCATGACCTGCAACGATTGCGGCCATTCCAAGTGCGGGTGAGGGCGGGGGTCTAAGCCAAACGAATTGGCTTGCCGAAAGGCAGGCCAGTTTCGCGATGAGATCACAGCCTAATACGCCCTACCCATTGGGCAGCACTTATCGCATTTTATCAACAGCATAGGTGGATAATTGGCGGTGCGCAGGGGACTGCGGTCGAACCTTCTCTTGTGGATGCCGCCCTCATTTGCAAGGAATTTCTGAACCTTAGGCATGTGATCGAGTGCGGACTCTTGTCAGGCCTGTTCGTGCGGCCCGATAGATGCCGCTGGCCGAGATGATGATGCGCGGATCGGGGCCAGATCTCTGAGAGCGAGCTCGAGGCTCCGGAACACAAAGAGAGCCCGTAAAGGCATGCGTCTGTGGTTCCGGCAGGCAGGTCGTCATCAAGGCCCTCCGGGTAGACCCAGACAGCAGGATTTTCGACCTGAAGGCTGAGCCCGGACTGGGGGCATTTGAAGTGGCTGGGCAGGACCGGACGGACGGTTTTGGGGATCTTGCCGGTGGATGGATCTACCTCCTCGACAGGCAAACCGAATTGCATGCCTTCAACGCAGACATAACCAAACCGTGACCTTGTGACGAGAAAGCCAAAGCCAGAGGGGTCACGAAGGAACTTCACGAAGCCCTTGGTGGAGAGCACAGAAAGACGTTCACGGATGGTGTGCTTGCTGCCCAGACCGCCGCGACTTTCAAAGGTCTCGGCGAACTGCATGGCGGTGTAGAGCCGCTCGCCTGCCGCCTCGTCCAGCAACATTCCGAGGATGACATCGTGCTTGCGCAGACGTTCGGCGTCGAGCTTCGCGCCGACCTCTTTGCGCACCAGGCGCTCGTACATCGGGTTCAACTCGACCCAGCAACCCGCAACCTTATCGATCAACTTGCCGGGCAGCGCGGGGCCATTGCGCAGCTCGATTTCGAGGCGGCGCTGGGTGCTGTCCTCGTCGGGCCGGTGCATGAGCAGCCCCGAGGTGTAAAAGCCGCGCAGCGCACTGGCGCCGGAGAGGGCCAGAAAGGGGTCGTCCTTTACCTGATGTTTGGCGGCCTTGCGGGTGTGGTGGGCCAGAATGACACCGGCGTCCGGATTGACCGCTTCGCGCAGAACCTCTACCCGGTCCCTCAGGAAGAACATCATGGCGGTGTTGTCGTTCTGGCCGCCACCATCCGGCCCACCATCGAAGAGGTTATGGCGGATGGCCTTGTCATCGACCTGCGCACCGACGGCATCGCCGGTGTCATGCGGGACCTTATGACGCCACGCCAGCTTGAGGCGGCGGAATAATGGGGTCGAGCGATACCATTCAGGTTTTTGTGCCGCTGAAGCTGCGCAAAAAGAACGGGCGGCCCAAAATCATGCCGCCCGCAGATTACCTGCCGAGCGAGGATCAGACACAGGACCCCCATATCCTGCGCGCCATCGGTCGGGCCTGGGGGTGGCGGCGGCGTATGGAGGCCGGCGAGTTCGGCACGGTGCGTGATCTTGCATCGGCCGTGAACCTTGCCGAACGCTATGTGAGCCGGCAGCTCCGACTGGCTTACCTCTCCCCCGAGGTGTTTAAACGTCTGGTTTTTAAACGCGAAATCCCTGCTGCGACCATGCTACAGCTCAGTGAATGCGCGGCCTTGCCGTGGGTGGAGCAGGCGGAGGTAGTGTTTGGAAGCCCAAGTTGACCCGATCGTCACGTCGGGTCCGTTGCCCACGCCATAAGCCAGTTACCGATGCCTACCCGAGTAACGGAGAGCCGCACCGATGGTATACTTATTTGGCTATCGCGCCCAATGGGGCACTTCAGCAGACCGTCATGATTGTTGGCTTGCGATGCCGGGCCGATCATCCGCGTAGCGTTTGATGTCTGGCCCAGTCGCGCATCCGATTCACCAACTGAGCAATTGGCTCTGTGCGACGCTTGGCTACTTCGCACTCACGTTGTCCGGAAGGACAGCTAAAATGAAAATTCCCTCCGGCGTTTTGCCGGAGGGTTTCTTGAATGTGCAGAACTGGCTTATTGGATCGCCCCAACCGACCAGAACAACGTTTCACCCGAGCTGTCTGTAACGCCGTCGTTGTCGGTTACAACCCAGCCGGTGCCGGCTGCGTCGATGGCAAAACCTTCGACCTTTTCGGCCATATAGCCATTCAAAACCGCCAGATCGGGCATCAGGTCGCGGACGAGTTCCTTGGTCATCACCGGCAAAGCGCCACCCAGTTCGGCCGGCACCATGTCTGCCGCTTTGACGCGGTAGATTTTCTTGGTCGCGGCGGCCGCACCGACTTGGTTGTCGCGTTCGACGATATAGACCCAATCGCCATGAACAGTGATTTCAGAGAGGCCCATCCATGCAGTTTCAGCAGTGCCTTCGGCCAGTGCATCCAGCGGATAGTGCACCGCACCCCACTTTTCTTCCGCAGTGTTGTAAGCGAGCAGTTTGACCATGCCTTTGGGATCGTCTTTCCATTCGCGCTGCACGGCCATCCACAGCCAGTCACCGGCCACGGTGATGCCTTCAAAGCCAAAGCGGATTTCGTTGGCCAGCAATTCGGCAGGCAAAGCGATTTCCTTTTTGATCTCGCCCTTGTCGTTCACGTTATAGATGGCGTGCGGGATCAGGCGGTCGCTGCGACCTTCCGAGGCCAGCCAGAAGCCCCCCTTGCCGTCAACTGCCACACCTTCTAGGTCCAGCTTTTGCGCGGCATCGCCGCCACGGGTCACCAGCAAGCCGCTGGTGATCTTTGCTGGAGTTTGGGTGGCGTCGATTGTGTAGATCATTGGCATGGACCCGTAAACGCTGTCAGAGACGGCGTAAAGCTTGCCCGCCTCGGTCGGATCAGCCGCCAGACCAGACAAGGCGCCCCAGCCCAAAAGCGCCTCGGTTCCAGCAGAGGTGATCATCGGATAAGCCGCAGGGGCATCCTGCAACTCATAGATCATGACGTGGGCGCGCACGCCGCCAGCTTCGATAAGGTCAACTTCATTTGCGGTGACAAACAGGTTGCGCCCCGGGATCGCTACCATGCCTTCAGGCGACACGCCCGAGGGCAGCATCTGCTTCAGCACCGGGGCGGTCGGGTCGGTCAGGTCATAAACCCCGATGATGGATGCACGTTCCGAAGCCGCAAAACCCATAAGGGTTTCGCCGAACTTGGCGATTTCAACAGACTCCAGTTCCACGCCCTTGGTGTGCGACCGGTGCTCGGGATAATGGCCGATGGCTGCGATCGCCTGTTCGTAGCTGGCGCCGGATTCGTACACGACGGTGCCGTCTTTCTTAAAGATGGTCCAGCTGCGGCTGCCGCCTTCGTAGTCGCCTTCGTTGGCGACGGCGAAGTGATCCGCGTCAAGCCATTTCACACCATCAGGTTCACGCAGAACGCCTTCCTTTATGCCGGTGAAATCCAAGCGACCGTCACGTTTGGTATCGATACCGTCCAGATCAACGGCCCCAGCGCTGAAATGGCTGGCCACATTACCGTCAGCCCCGATCACCACGATGTGGTTGTTTTCCTGCATCGTCACGACGATCTCGCCTGCGTCGTTGATGTCAACGAATTCGGGTTCCGGATCATCGCCGCCAACAGCGGCCAGACCGGTCACGTCGATCTTCTGCAGACCGGCGCAGTCCATCGCACCGTCCTTGATCGGCAGCTTGACAACATATCCCGCAGGCATCTGCGGGATCTTGCCGTCGTTCAGATCTTCGTCACGCTCGTTTTCGATCGCGATGGCAAGAAATGATCCGTCTTTTGCTGCGGCCACCGAATCCGGCTGGCCCCCCAGTTCACATTCGCCCGTAATGGCTTTGGTCGCCAGATCAATGGCCACCATTTTGCCCGACGTATTGACGTAATCCGCCGAAGTGTTGACCCCAGCAAACGCCATGCCGCCGATAATCTTGGCGGTGGTCGGTTCGCCGCCGACGTCAATATTGCCAAGGGCTTTCGGGGCCTTCGGGTCGGTGATGTCGATCAGCCCGACCACGCCCAAGGGGCTGTCGGTGTAGATCAGGGTCATCCCGTCGGGCGAGGCTGAAATGATCTCAGCGCTGGTCACGCGGGCCCGGTCTTCACCCTCAGCCATGTTGTCGGGCGTTGCAAAGGTCGCAACGCGGTTGAAGTTCATTTCGGCCAGCGCTGGCATTGCTGCCATCAAAGCCAAAGCCGAAGTAACGCCGAAAAGCCGTGCTGACATGATAGAGCCATCCTCACTACATGGATTTGAATTGACTTCATGTTAGGGGGGCAAAGTAACGATTGGACGACGGGCTAGTCGTTTAGGGGACCTGGTAGGGCTGGTCCAGCCCCGGTGACGCGGGCGATGATCAGGTCATGGCCTGACAGCTGGCGACACTCAGCGACCCACTGACCCTGGTTGCAGGCGTCCTGTGCGAACCATTCTGCCGGTTCGCGCTGATCGTCACCCTTGCGAAAGGCGGTAGTTATCTGGTGCTGGCTTGGATTGCGCTGGCTGTTTCGTGATCTGACCCTTGGCAGTGATGGCAGGGAAATCGCCAGCAAGAATGGCTGTCATTGTGGCCGCTTTTGACGAAAGCGCCGACCCGGTCGCGAAGGAAAGTGGCAGCGGTGCCCAAAAACACATTAGCTTTTGAGCCCGTTCTACCTTGCGCCCCAATCTTCAACCGGTTGCTTCAGGCACATGCGCTGATGATCGGACCGTAACACAAACGACCACTTTCCGCCCATAGCGTTCAGCCAGAAACGAATCTCGCTGTCAGGCAGCATTCTCAAAAGTCGCCTCGCGTGCGCGACGCGGCGAAGCCGCCATGGAATGACCTCAAAAGAATCGAAATGCCGACGGCATGACCGTCGGCGCGTGGTCTTGAGGCTGTCACCACTCGCTGTCGTCTTCGAAGCTGGCATCACCCATGTCTGGCTCAGGTTCTGCTGGCGCTTCAGCTGCCTGAGCCTGGTCTACGAACATCCCCGCGACAGCATTGGCCAAGAGCATCCCGCCTGCGACTCCCATGGCTGTCTGCGCGGCGCCGGCCAAAAAGCCGCCCGGCGCGCCCTGTGGCATTGGGCGCGGGGTCGGAGCAGGGCGCCTTGGTGCCGCCCCGCCACCAAATAGCACCGAAAGGAACCCGCCGCCCTGAGGTGTGCCGTGTGCTTCCGTCAGTTCGGCCTCCAGCTGCTCGATCCGGGCTTGTGCCGTATTCAGCGCGTGTTGCTGCACTACGACCGTTTGTGCCATGTAATAAGGCGCGCCGGGCTGGCGGGCGATTGCCTCGCCGATGAAGCGCTCGGCCACGGGGTCACGGTCAGGCATTTGGCGTTCGACCTGCGAGAGCTTGTCGAGCAGTCCTACGATGGCTTGGCGGTCGTTGGTGTCCATGTTCACTCCTCTCTTGATATGCACGTGCAACGGTCGGCCTATATGTCTCAGCCTTTGCGGTGACACGTTGAAAGATAGGCAGGCAATTGTCAGGCGAGAGTATCCCACTTTGCGAGCCCCGACCGATCACGCGAAGTTTTCTACTGTGTCGGGTTTTGGCCCTCTCGGGCTTTGGTCAGCCGGCCCCGATCCTATGGACCAGCAGCTTGTCGATGCGCCGTCCGTCGAGGTCGATGACCTCGATCCGCCAACCGGACACTTCGACATGTTCTCCAAGTTTTGGCAGGCTGCCCATCTTCTCTATCACCAGCCCGGCGATGGTCTCGTAGTCGCGATCCCCCTCCAGCGTGATACCGATGTGGTCGGCGAACTCATCCGCCGGCATCCAACCGGCGACTAGCAGGCTGCCGTCTTCGCGCATCACGATCTTAGTCTCGGCTTCCTCCCCCTCGACAAAATCGCCGGCGATGGCCTGAAGCACGTCCATCGGGGTTATGATCCCCTCGAAATGGCCGTATTCGTCATAGACGAGAACCATATGCGCGGGTGACTTGCGCAAGGTTTCCAGCATGTCCAGCGCGCTCATCCCGTCGCGCACCACCGGAGTCTCGATCAGCAGGCCCCGCAGATCATGCGGTACGCCTGCCTTGCCTACATCCAGAAAATCACGAGATTTCAGCACGCCGATGATGTTGTCGGCAGAGCCCTCGCGCACCAACAGGCGGGAATGTCCGGTGTCGCGAAAGCGGCGGATGATCAAGGCAGGGCTGTCGGTCGCCTCGACCGTCTCAACCTCGTGGCGCGGGACCATCAAGCCCTTGGCCGTGCGGTCGGCAATGCGCATGACACCTGCGATCATTTCGGTTTCGGCCTTTTCCATCACACCAGAGGAGTGCGCTTCGGACAGAACCATCTTCACCTCCTCATCGGTCATGTTGCGCTCCACGTCACCCGATTGGCCTAGGAGCGTCAGCACGATCTTGCCAGACCCGTTCAGCACCCAGACGATCGGGGCCGCCACGATGGCGATCAGGTTCAAGAGAGGGGCGATCCGCACTGCGGCGGCTTCGGGCGCGCGTAAGGCGATCTGCTTGGGCACCAGTTCGCCAAAGATCAGCGACAGATAGGTGATGGCCACGACCACGCCGCCGACGCCAAGTGTTTGCGCCAGCGCAGGGCTCGTGCCCAGTTCGGTCAAGGCGCCGGCGAGACGCACACCCAGCGTCGCCCCCGAGAACGCCCCTGACAAGACGCCGACCAGCGTGATGCCGATCTGGACGCTGGAGAGGAACCGCCCTGGGTCCGCCGCCAGCCGCATGGCGGTTACGGCCCCCCTGCTGCCATTGTCGGCCATCACCTTGAGCCGCGCGGTGCGGGATGAGACCACGGCCAGTTCTGACATGGCGAGAACGCCGTTCACGAGGGTCAGGGTAAAGACGAGAAGGATTTCGAGCCACATGGCAGTGTATTCCGTTTGAATGGAGGTCACCCGGCTGCATCAGCCGAAGGCGTTGACAAGGAGGAAGATCGCGGACTTGACCAGTGCATAGACGACGCCCGCCACGACGAAGAGAGAAACAAAACCGGTCACTGTTCCGATCAGGACCCAGAGGCCATCGCGCTCCAGCACTCCAAGCGCGATCAAGGTGATGGCGAGGGCCGGAAGCATGTTACCAAAGGGGATTGGCAAGGCGAGGATAGCGGCCAGAATCAAGCAAAAAGCCCCAAGCCCGCGCTCCGCCCTGTGGTTGACCAGCAAGGACCATCTGGGTCGTAATAGGCGCTCTGCCCGAGCCAACCACGGTGCGGCCGTGTGCACCAGCAAGGCGAAGCGGTCACGCGGCACGGATCTCTGACCGATGAACCGCGGCAGCCATGGCAGGCGGCCCAGCATCATTTGGAATGACAAGTAAAGCAGGGGCAAGCCCAGGACCCCCGACATGCCCGGCGGTGCCGGAAGCACATTCGGCACCGCAAAAAGCAGGATCAGCCCGGCGCGACCTCGCCCGCCCAGCAAGGTGATCAGGTCATTAATCGCGACCGCATCCCGGACCGGGTCAGCGGCGATATCAGTCAGTATCTGGGAAAGTGTCTTGTTGCGGGCGCGCGCAGGCGCGCTGCTTCGTCGGTCGCTGACTACGGTACTGTCACCCTCTCCGGCAGGGGAGGGTTCAGTTTCGGCGCTGTCCGGCGCTCCGAAGGAAGAGTGTTGGTTGGGGTTCATGGCACAAGTAATTACTTAAGAGCGTAAAACTATCGTGTCAGATGGCCTTTGGTAAGGGTATTAGTGCGTAATTGCAGATTAATCGGCGGAATTCCGTCTGTATAGATCTCCTCGGCGGACAACTCAATCATCCACGGAATGCTCTGAACGCGGATTGCGTGGCGTCCCAGAGATCGAATATCGGCTTCAGGAAATGCTCTTTCACCACGAATGGCACTGCTGGTACCCAATGCGACGTCGACGCGAGTGTCTCGTGTCCGCGTTTTTCTGCCGCCGCGTTGCTGCACTGGCGTCAGTCCGCTCGCCGCCCTAAATCGACCACCCTTTGACAGACCCACGGGCTCGCATCAGATTGTGGTATCAAATGCGCTTCCGAAAACGGCATTCGCCGGAAATCGCAAGCCATTGACAATGATACGTTTTGTTTAAGCGGCTTTCCGGAGCAGTGGGGCGCTCGGTTAGAGACAAATGGTGTTCAGAGACTGATTTTGAGCCCGTTGTCAGTCTCTGTAGGGCGGCCGCCAAAGCTAAACCCCCTTGAAGCCAAAACAAAAAAAGGCCCAGATAGGGCCCACGTGCGGTTTCGGTAAGTGATTTTGGCGGACCGCCTAACCGTTTCAACGGTTGGGAGATGGCCTAACAAAACTGTGATGGCAAAGAACGCGTCGCCTTATCAACTGTTGGCACACCTGAAGTGTCGGATA
>Ga0209550_10000412_pt1 | contig 39354 bp, 38 predicted proteins | sample LauGreSuBDMM15SN_2_FD_187567 | JGI IMG/M metagenome (GOLD analysis project Ga0209550, IMG submission 187567) | Freshwater lake microbial communities from Lake Michigan, USA - Su13.BD.MM15.SN (SPAdes) (version 5) | ecosystem: Environmental > Aquatic > Freshwater > Lake | place: Lake Michigan...
TGGTTTTTTTGCACAATATATATTGTTGGTCTTTAAATGGTTTTTTTGCACAATATATATTGTTGGTCTTTAAATGGTTTTTTTGCACAATATATATTGCATGATTGCATACGTAAAGGTCATGTGATTCATCTACCAAATCGTGTTGTCGCTACTCCACCACATCCCGTCACCCTTCTTTACATTGAACAAGGAACGGAATATCTTGGAGCGCGATAGCGGCACGTTACATCGGTATTTGTCCAATGGATGTGGATTGCTTTTTAATTGTGCAGAGAGAGCTCGCTTACCAACCAACTGTCGCTGTTGGAACGCATAATATGTGTAAAATGCCTGAAACCCCAGATTGCGTATCGGAACAATGTCGTCGTTGTTCAGCTGGAAGTTGCGCAAGTATTCATCGCATATGGCCAAACCAGAAATGTCTGCCATGTCCTCACCGATACCTAAGGATGCATCAAAGGTAATCCCGTCTCTCGCTGCGTATTCCTCATATTGACGGATGATGTCTTTTTGAATTGCTTGGAATTTTTTCTTGTCCGCCGGTGTCCACCAATTGTTCAAGACTCCTTGAGAATCGTACTGACTACCCCAGTCGTCAAATCCATGCGACATCTCATGCCCAAGGGTGAACCCCAGATGTGCCAGATTGTACTCGATGCCGCGTTCGTCTAAATCGATGAAAGGTTTCTGTATGTAGCCCTGGTTGATGTAGATAGCGTTCTTAGACGGCGTGTAAGATGCATTCACTATGTATGCTTGTGTTCCCGCCATTTTCACTGGGTACTGACTCCAATCCATGAAAGGGATATCAATCTCGGGTTTGCCCTCCAACTCGATAAATCGTTTGAGTCTCCAGTCATTCAATTTCATTAAGTTGTCATACAAGTTTTTGGTGTAATCCAGGTCGGGGTCCTCGCGTAAATTCTCAGGTTGGCCCACAATCAGTTTTATTTTGCTAAGCTTATGCAGTGCATACCTTTTGGTCTTCGGAGAGAGCCAGGTGTTTTTCTCCAAAATTGTACGGAAGGCTATCATCAAATCATTGCACAAAATGCTGACATACTCGGTGGTTTGGGGGTCCGAATACTTTTTCATATATTGCTCCGTCAAGAACGTATTGAAGGGCACTGACATGTACAACGATGCACTGACTGCATCACTTCGGTTGATGGCTTCTTGTCCTCTCTCGAATTTTCCATAGAAATCAAACGTCAGATTCTCCCATTTACGTGTGATACGGACCAATCGCCGCAGCAACATGAAGACCCAATACGTGCGCCAAGCAGGGGTGTTCCAATTTTTGACAAGAATGTCGGACCCGCATTTCAAGTAGTTCAGACTGGAGGTGACGAAAAAGTCAGGAACCGTCTTGAAACCCAAACTCGTGGCGAACGCCTTCCAATCAAAACCATACTTGGCGAGGCTCTCTGATTTCGACACTCTATTGTATTGCTCTTCTTTGTCGGAGACATCGATACATCCCAACGCATTGAATATTTGAACCTCGACGTCGAAAACATCTTTTGGGTGGAATCCATGACGTCCCTTACCAAGACACGTGTCAAACACTCGTCCAACATATTTTTCAAATTCACGACGATAGGTCTTCTTGTACTCCACGTCTGTGCCGTCGTCGTAGTAGACATTGAGGTCCACGAACATAAAACTGTGTGGGTCCACGTAACATCGGAAAGTATCAGGATGCTTGTCATCAGGGTTTATCGACCACTTGAATGGGGCCAAGGCACACAACATTTCGTCGCGATTGAACCGTGCAAGCATCTGCCATGGATTGTTCTCGGCTATGAGCGCATCAATCTCAGTGACCGATTCTTTGGCAAGTTGTTTGCTGTCACTGACGGAGTTCATGTCAATGACAGACGCGTAGAAGTTGCGAAGGTTTTGCGCCAATTTGTCGTGATGGGTGCGCGTGTAGTCTAATATAATGTCATCCAACAAATGATACACCTTGTCTTGCGCCAGACGGAAGTCATCAATTTGCACAATGTATTTTTGTTGCTCCTCCAAGGTAACCTTTTTCAGCCATTGATAATTGATGTAATCATAGAAATCGTCATTTGGTTTCATACTGTTCGGTGCAAATTTAGAAAGCAATTCCTTTAAAAATTGTTGCTGAAGTTGTTCCTTTGAATGAGACGCTATAAGCTGTTTGTTCTTCGAGACATATTTGGCCATGAATGGGCGTAACCCCACTGGACATGAACGCTGTTTGCGTGTTTTGTTGGCCACGTTTTTTCTCCGATGTGTTCTACTCATATCGGTGTGATTCTCTCTTTAATATAGAGCTAGATATAATTTCAACAATCCCGAATGGGGTGGGGGTGGGGGTTTCTTGCACAATTGAATACAAAATATAATTGGGATATCTAATTGTACGAGGGTCTTTTAATATTCAGAATAAGGGACGTTGTTGCCACCACGTGTCATCAGGTAGTTGTAGTCCTTGGAGGTCATGCATGCACATCCTCCACTGTTTGAATAGGTGTTGGGGCAGCATTCAGGCTTGAACGGGACATTGGCCAAGAAATCCATCTCTCCATTCTCCAAGGGCAATGGTTGTTGTTCGCGTGCTAAAAAATCCTTCACTCCTTTGCTCAATGGTTGACCTGGGACCACAGTCAAATTGGGCATGCTCCAAGAGGCAGTATCCACACCGACATCCGACGACAAATCGTAGAGTGATGATTGGCCAAAGTTGGTGTTGGCCCCCACAAATCCCTCCTTTTTGCTATTGGGTTTGGCAGCACCGTCCTTTGATTTGCCTCCCACAATACCACCTGCTGCTGCCGGTTCAGGGGCTTCCTTCTGGACCGCATCCGCCATCATTTCGAGACCCTCCATCAATCCCACACGGGAGCATCCGCACAAGGTGTGTCCTACTAAAATCAAATAGATGACACCGATGAGAATGAGAATTTCAAGATTCAACTTAAATCCAAAAATAGAAATATCCATGATTTTATACATAATTCATAGATAATATTTTTTTGTCTTATAGAAGAAATCGGTCGATGGCATCGTTGTAGTCCTTAATGATTCTGCCTCCACCAACCCGGAATGTTCCGCGGTCGGTCAGGAGATGAAACAAACGCCCTTCGCCTAAATCATAGCCACCTACCGCGCTCACGATGGCACCGTCTAACTCAACAGTTCCATATACTTTCTCTCCATTCTCCAGAATGTCATCCAGTTGTACGTCGACAATTGTCTTCTGTCTACCGTCCAACAACCGAACCGTCGTGTCGTGTGGCAGTCCTTTGTCCAAATGCACATAGATTAGTTCCTTGCGCTTGAACGGTACCGCATCCAACACTTTCTCGAGACGGTCACCATACACTTCGTCCCAGTCAGTGAACACGGTACCACCGATGTTGATGAGTTTGCTAGTGGTGTTGAGGCAATACAAATGGTCCCCCGGGTCACCATCGTAGAGTACAGCATCGGGATGATGCGACACGGGCAACCAGTGACCCTCATGGAACACAATATGGGAGTCGGAAACCACCACGTTATGCAGTGAGTACATGGTGGAACCCGCTGTCGTGACACGCACTTTCGCAGTGATACGTGCACCGTCCGCCAAAACATCTCCTATATCGACATCAGCAATACGGCAGTCAGCGCCGTCCTGCATCTGCAGCAACGTCTCGGGAACGAAACATTTGATGGACGGAATTTGCAATCCACCTCCGGGTTGTACATGCAACACTTCGGACATGAACACCAAGATAATCGCCATTGGAATGGCCAGTGCGACGAAGATGCTGGTGTTGGCAATGGCTGCTCCCCAAGTAAACGGGAAAATCCAAAAGAGCGCAATCATGGCCGCCAATGCAATGAGGATTATGATGATAAACTGAGCTATCGCCCCCATCACAGAACGTAAGGTGTAATAGGTTCCCAACAAGGTAAAGAGACCAGAGGTCATGGTTCCCTGAATTTTGGCGACTAAATCACGGAAGCCAATGATGATTTGTTGTAGTGGAATCATGGTGTTCATCAGACGCCCCATCACATCCTCAGAGACCACCTGCATAGAATTACGCACTTTGTCGAACATGGCGCGAATCGCTTGAATGGCGTTCTGAATTTGGAGGGCCAAAGACTGCAACACATATGTCGCAAAGGTCAATGGTTGCAGAGCATCGCCCGCAGAACTAGCCAGAATTCCTTGCGTGCAGTACGCGAAATTCTGCGCGGTGTATTCGCTGGCACTCATTCCCTCTGGTCGTGTAATCAATCCAGCAATCGGAAGTATGGAAGGTTTGCATCGTTGATTGGCCCAGTCGTCAATGATAGGTTGAACATGTATCATTACATGAAAATACGTGACCATCACCACGACCACAACCGTAATGACAATAAACAACAATACCGAAGCACCGTATTGGTCAAAATATGTTTGTTTGTCATACATTTTTGTGATATTTTTGATAGGATTATTGTCCATTGCCTTCTTTGTATACTTTATCTTATATATAGTAACTGAATACTTTTCGTTGTTCTTTCTAAAGGCATTTCCTTTTTTTTCCTTTTTTTTCCTTTTTTTCTACACCCTCCCAGCTTTCACAAAGTGGTCCTCCCAGTCCCAGAACACTTCGTTACCCAATTGGATGCGATGTGTGTCCGTAATTAGGCAGCTAAAATAGTCGAACACGATATCTGTCGGAACAGCCTTGTGATATTGGTTGACCTGCACAAATTTTTGTTGCGATGCGTCGAAGACTAGATGGGACCCTGTGACGAGAACACCGTCATCCTGTTCGGTTTGTTTGATATAGTAAAATGGAGTTCTCTCTTTGCGGTTGTTTATGGACATGACGCATTCCACGACGGAACCGTCTTGCAAGACATCGCCTAAAGCCACGTCCTTCATGTATTTGTTCGTTCCGTCTTGCAATCGGACATTGGTGAATGGATGAAAGCATTTGCCCAATGCGCGCACCATTTGACCAGGGGGTCCATTCCATGTACTCTGCATGGTTTTCACACTGCCATCTAAGACATACATGAGCGAAACCATGATGCCGATGGTCTTGGCCATCAAGTCCTTGATAGACACCGTAATGCGTATAAATTCAATGACCAAATTGAGGAAGACCCCAAACACGGATTCGATGATGGCAGAGAAAAAGGTGCGAATTTTGTTGAACATGGCCCGAATACTTTGGATATCCCCCATAAATCCACCCATCATCGTCGAGAGAGAACCCGTCAGGAAGGTGAGCGGTTGAAGCAAGTAGCCCATAAAATTGGATTGCATGGTCTGGATGCAATAAACAAAATTCTCGTCGACATTATCTGCTAAAACCATGTACATGGGATTGCATCGATAGAGTGGCCAATTGGCTTTTATTTGCGCAACTTGGTTGAAGTAAAAGGTAGCGGCAATATAGATTGCAAAAGCGATATTAATATATAAGAAATTGACCCAATTTTTTCCAGATGGCATAACCTTATACTATTCGAATAAAATTATTCATTGGAATTGTATTTAGTTTTGGTTTTTGTTCAGTTTTAGTGTAATTAAGTTCACAATGAGAAAAAACAAACATTCAACTAATGTATGAGCATTCCTACCATGAAAATGAACCTGCATCTAAGGAACAATGTGGTAAATCTTCCTGTTGTTCCTCCTTCCAAGACCTTGCCTATATTTAACAAAAACATGCATTATTATGTCTGCAGCTTCGGGGGATGTGGTTCCACTATTTTGTTCTCCTATTTAAAACAATTTGGCAATGTGTATCATATTCACGACCGACATCCTCCAGATAAGTTGTGTTATATAGGCGGCGAAAACACGACCGACCCAGTCTACAGTGAGTGGTTTAACAAAACAGAAATCCCCGCAAACAAATTGGCAACATATAAGGTGATTTACATTTATCGTGACCCGATTTATGTCATTTTCTCTCGTTGTACCACCACCACTGGGCCGAATGTAGCTCATCTCCAGCACATCCAATGCATGAATAATGGGAACATCTGGTTGGGAGATGTAGTCAGTTCAGGGAAAGACTTGTACCAATTGGAAGAGTTTTTCGACCACTACATGGTCCCTCGGTCGCGCAATTATCCCATTTACGCAGTGAAGTACGAACAATTGTTTGAGCACATGTCCTTATTTAACAAAGTATTGGGTATTCCGGATATTCCTCACTTGTACCCCAAGAAAAAAGAAAGAACGAAACGGTACACATTCGTGAAGGAATTGTCCTGCATATATGCATCATTGATAGGCAAAATGCGGGCGAGACCATTCATCCAAGTGGTCGCACCTATAAACGCAGATGAGAGACAAACAGATGCTTAATGACGTTTGTTGGTATGACGATGTTTGCTGCTCTTTCTCTTGCCGCATGACTTTCTCTTCTTGTGTCGGCCACCACTCTGACACCCCCATTTCCAGTCCGGGTTGCTTCCACCTCTTCGTCCACCTTTGAAAGCAAATTGGTCGTCGGCACCATAAGAAGTGCTCTGCATACTGATGGAGGATGTCTTGGCAATTTGGGCGTTCGGATCGTCACCCTTAGGGGTGTAAGACATGGGCAATTGAGGTACAACCACACGGTCTGCTGCTCCACCCGAAATCGCCTTGTTCCAATCCAAGAGGTTATAATTTAACCCTTTACTTGATTTACTGGTTCTACGGGTGTTTCGGTGTTTTCTGTGTTTTCTGTGTTTTCGTCGACTACCACCCATGACAGCCTGATTCAATACACTTTGTTTAGCGTTCATCTGTTGTTGCTGCAGTATGGCATCTTGGCGTGGATTTCCTGCTCCTGGAGCATAAGATGCCATCGTAGGTTGTATCAACCCTGGTGGTGGTGAACTATTGACCATGGTTTCTTTGTATGTATATTATGTGAATATTAAAAAAAAATATATTATATAAAGTTTGAGGTTTCATGAGTTTAGATACAATACTTAAAATATAGCCTATAAACAAACAACAATGGACGATACCCAGCGGTTGCAGTTACAGAACATGATTAAGGCGAACAACGTGGAGGACCAAACCCAGACGATTCGCACCTTAAAGCACAGTCAAAACATTCGGAATGACATCAACACACTAATTCTGCTGAAGGCGCAATATCGTGGTGACGAAGCTAAAATCCACGAAGAAGGCGTCAATGAATGCAACTTTTTGTTCACGTATTACACTGACATTTACAACAAGGTACGAAAGGACGAAATCGACATTGGCATCCTGAACAAATTTCTGGATGTGTTGCGACGCATTGAGGACGGGGATTTGGACCAGCACGAGGGGTCGTTTTTAGTGGGGACACTCTTGAAAGAGCTCTACGTAGACAGTGCGCTGCGTAAAGCCGATAAATTGAACGAACAAGGTGAACCCAAGGAGGCACCGAAGAAACCAGAGAGAGATATCTCGTGGAGGCAATTCAAATCGATGTGAGTTGCTCCATCAAGTCAAACATTTTGTTCCACTTAAAGTGCAGGTTTTGCCAATACAAACTGATACCTTCCAGGTCCGCATGAAGAAAGGCGTGAACATTGATTTTGAAGCATTCCTTCGAGATTTGGATATACGGACAATTTATGTCTTCTATATCTTCTACTATGACTGCCAATACATATATATTATATATTATATATTATATATTATATATTATATATTATATATTATTCATGTATAATATTTGCTCTGTGTATGATGTAAAAAAAAATCAATTTAGATATAACTCGCCAAGAGAAAAGTAAATGCCGAAAACTTACAAAACCAAAACAGCTACTACGACCACCTTGGTCATCGTGGAGTCGCCCTCCAAGTGTAAAAAAATAGAGACCTACCTGGGAGCCGGATACAAGTGCGTGGCCACCTGCGGTCATTTGCGAGAGCTCGCGTCTCTCGAGGACATTGATATAGAGAATCAATTTCGTTGTACGTATACCACCATCGACACACCCATGAAGCGTAAAACCATTGCACAGCTGCGTCAATCCATCGAGGAATCATCCGACGTCTTGCTAGGGACGGACGATGACAGAGAAGGCGAAGCGATTGCGTGGCACGTGTGTCAGCTTTTCCATTTGGACGTCACCAAAGCAAAACGCATTGTCTTCCACGAAATTACCGCATCCGCCCTGCAAGTAGCCGTCAAACAGCCCCGCCCCATCGACATGCATGTGGTCCATGCGCAGCAGGCACGCCAAGTGTTGGACCTTGTAGTGGGTTTCAAGGTGTCACCGTTGTTATGGAAAAAGAGTGCTGTGTCCGCGAAGGGGAAAGGAAAGAAGGGAGTCCTCAGTGCAGGACGATGCCAGACGCCTGCGTTGAAGTTGGTATACGACAATTACCAAATGATACAAGCTAGTGAGGAGAGAAAGGTCTACAACGTCACCGGATACTTCACCAATTCCAACTTGGCCTTTGCACTCACTGATAAGGTGGAGTCGGAAGAAGAGATGGTTGACTTCTTAGACGACAGTGCAGAGTTCCAGCATGTATACAGCTGCTCTGCACCAAAAAAGGTCTACAAACAACCTCCACAGCCTTTTACAACGAGCCGTATCCAACAGGTGGCGAGCAACGAACTGCATTATGCGCCCAAGGAAACCATGCGTCTTTGCCAAATGCTCTACGAAGGCGGGTTCATCACGTATATGCGGACCGACAGCACCACCTACAGCCACGAATTCCTAGCGACGGTGGCAGACTACATTGCCAAGACGTATAGCCCACCTTATTTACATGAGATGGGTACTAACGGACCCACTTTAGCCCACGAGGCCATCCGTCCCACCCAGATTTCTCTCCACGAATTGCCAGAAGAAGTGCAAGATTCCAAGCAAAGAAGGTTGTACAAACTCCTTTGGAGGAACACACTGGAGAGTTGTATGACGCCTGCATCGCTCCACTCGGTGACCGCCACCATCACCAGCCCTAACCCATCCTTACGATATACGTATACGGCCGAACTGATGGACTTCCCTGGCTGGAAAATCGTAGAAAACAAGTTCTCTCGAGAGAACAAGGACTATCTTTATTTGCAAACTGTGAAACCAGATTCACCTCTTCCGTATAAGAAGATTACGGCCATTGTCACCATTCAAGGCGCCAAGTCTCATTACAGCGAAGCCAGATTGGTGCAAGAATTGGAAGCCCAGGGTATCGGACGTCCCTCCACCTTTTCTTCTCTCGTCGACAAGATTCAAGAACGTGGTTATGTGGAGAAACAAGATGTCCAAGGCAAAGAAATCGTTTGCAAAGACTTTGAATTGGAAAGCGGAGACATTTTTGAAATCGAACGGAAGAGAGAATTCGGCAATGAGAAGGGCAAGCTCGTGTTGCAACCTCTAGGCATGATGGTGGTGGATTATTTGTATGCGCATTTCCTTTCTCTCTTCCGTTATGAGTACACAAGGAAAATGGAGGAGGAATTAGACAAAGTTGCCAAGGGAGAAATGGTTTGGCACGAGGTGTGTCGGGATTGTTGTGTGGAGGTTGACAAGTTGGTGGCCATGGCATCGGCGCAACGGTTCACTCCAGAGGTGCAGATAGATGACCATCACACGTATGTCATAGGCAAATACGGTCCCGTACTCAAAGAAGAACAAGGGGAAAACGTGTCATTCAAAGCAATTGACCTTGCGAATGTGGACCCCACAAAGTTACAGAATGGTGCATACACAGTAGAAGACTTGAAAAAGAAGGACAAAACCGAGAAAGAAATCATCTTAGGACAACAAGATGGAGAGAACTTGGTATTGAGAAAGGGTAAGTTTGGTCTGTATGTGACATGGGGTACCCAATCGCGCAACTTGAAGGAGCTGGGCAATCGTCCCGTAGAAAACATCACATTGGAAGAGGTCCAAACCCTTTTGACCAAATCACCCACGGGCATAGTGAGAGAAATCAATGCTTCCCTGTCGATACGAACCGGACCAAAGGGCACAGATTACATCTTTTATAAACCACCCAAACTGAAGCGACCTCAGTTCTTCTCTCTGGACGGTTTCCCAGAAGACTATAAAATATGCGACATGGCTATTTTAAAGTCGTGGATTGAGAGCAAATACCCTATATAAAAAACCCATTTAAGGAGCAGTGGAATCACATTTGCCCATCTGAGCACCCGAGAAGAGCAAATACTCCTTTAAATTGCACATTTTAGTGCCCTGGTTTTTACATCGATGGCATTTGCTTAATTGTTTCATCATTTGTTTCTGTTTCTTACTGGATAGTTTGTAAGTTTTGTTCTTCAATTGAGCATTGATTTGCTTCTTCACTTCTTTGCTATTCATTTCAATGCTTTTCTTACATGATTTGCATTTCAATGATTTCATATACACAGGACACTTGGTTTTGAAATGTGTATTCATGATGTGCAGGTACTTCTTTTTTGTATGGTTACCCGATTTTACGGAACCCTCCCCTGTATAGCAAACTCTCTCTGTCTTCATAATTATAATATATGTATAGATAATTATTCTGATTATGATTATGATTATGATTATGATTAATGATGCTTAATTCAGATTACCGTCCCATAGGTGGCGGAAACACATTGGCTCTAGACTCCCGTAAAATCTGTGGTACCATCATGGTGAACTCAATCATAAACGAATAGTTCGATACACCAAACTGTACAGCCTGACCATTGTGGTAACGCAACTTGACACGCAGTTTGCGTATTCTCTCTGCAGGTGGATAATACAACTTATAAGGAGCTGAATCGCGGTCGAACCATTGCGACAACGGTGTAGCAGGTACTGGCAGCTTAGCAAACGAAGAATTCACAATACCGTTTGTACCATTGGTAGTGAGCGTGAATCTGCTTACATTGTATGGTTGGGTCTCGTCGATGCAGTTCCATCCAGCAATGTCCATATAAATAAAGGCCTCTCCCATCAAGTTGGCTTTGTACATACCCTCAATCCATTGAACCTCTGCCCCCGAAGCATCCGTCGGAGGAAGCAGCCAATACCCATTGTCACCTGGCATCAACGCATCTCCATAGTAGAACCGAGGCACGAGGTTACCATTGTATGAAGAAGTCGCAGTCGTCGTAAAAGCACTGTTGGCATTGCAACGTGGGAGACCGAGGTAGCCAGGTAGTCCCCAATTGGACGCATCAGGTACATGTTGACGGCCACTCGCACACAGATTGTCTGTATACGCATCGGTGGTCAAGCTGAGCTCGCTTAAGATGGTGAAACCGTCCGCCATGTTACCGAACCAGAATTTTTGTCCCACCGCATGATAGACGACAACAAAGCGCGTGTACCCACCGTTTGCATAGAATTGACTCAGCATATCGGTCCATCCTTGCTGCGTAAAATACGCCACGATGTAGTTGGTGACCGCTGCATTCAGTTGATTGGTCAGCTCGGTGGCCATTTGCAGAGGATTGTAAAATCCATCCTCAATGAGGAAGCTGTAGGTGCCTTGATTGCTCCACAGGGCTTCGAAAATGCATTGCAAGTATGCATTCGATACGCTATTGGCTCCAGGGTTGTATGGGTTCGGGATGCTGAAGGCCAAATAGGTGTTGGCATTGGTGACCGAAAAGGCATTGTAATTGGACGGAAAGGTCCACTGCACGAGACGGATACCCGCGACGTTCAAATAGTCCTCAGGCAATTCAATCTCAAACTCACTGGCATTGGCGAACTTGGTCAAGTCGCGGTCTTCAGAGTGAATCGAGACATACTTTTTGTAAAAGACATACTCTTGTGAATTGGGAATCAGAGGGTGGGTTGTATTGACATTGTACACTTGGGCAGCAAAATTGTCGTTATATCGTATTCCTTCGTTCCTAGACATGAAAGTTTGTTTTGTTTATACTATATTCTGCTATATTTTTTATATGAATATTGATATAATTGAAATAAGGATTTAATAATTTTAATTGTCGTAGTAGTATATATATATACATACGAACCATGTCCATTATCAGTACAGCAGCAAATTATGGTGGAAAAGTCGCTGATACCCAACAAGGTGTGAAGCAGTTCTTCGTGTCCCCTCCCAGCGCCTTTGCAACATGGATATTCCAACGCATCAATGGAGGGACAACCTTGGTGCAAACCCCAGCCAACGCGTCGACACCCATTGTCATCAACAATGATTTAGTGGTTGCTGGTTCTCTCTACAACACCTCCGATAGTCGTTTGAAGGAGTGCATTGAGTCCATTGACCCCGTGGCGGTGGACAACCTCTTTACATTGAATCCAATTCATTTCTGTTACAAAAGCGACACGACAAAGAAGACGCATTTTGGTTTCCTCGCACAAGACGTGGAACAGGTGTTTCCGGACATGGTCGAGGACACACATTTGGGATACAAAACGGTCAACTACCAAGAGATGATTCCCTTGATATTCGCTAAAGTGAAGCAGCTGCAAAAGGAGGTAGACGAATTAAGAGCGACGAGAAACATGTGAAAGGCGAAAGGCGAAAGGCGAAAGGCGAAAGGCGAAAAGGCGAAAAGGCGAAAAGGCGAAAAGGCGAAAGGAGAGAAACCCAAAGAAAAAAAAATATACTGTAAAAATATTATTATCGCTAAAGTATATAACCAACCATATGGCAGGAGAATGGTATTCTACATTGTATAAGGCTTGCATATGGGCAAGTGCAGTCGCGTTTCTCATTGGATTCTTTACGCCGTCGAAGACCTCTTTAGGAGCATTCCTTGCAGGATATTCCGTACTGCTGCTGGGTATTATGCTGATTTTGGTTATCTTGTTTGCCAATGTACTTCGTGTTACCACCACCGCAAACGCCTCTTTATGGCAAACATTGAGTGCTCTTGTGATGTCTTCTGGACCCTTTTTGCTGGTGATGGCCATCGTGGGATTCGTGCTCTACCTTATGATTACCCACAAGGACAGTATCGTAGCTGGACAGATTGCCCCTGGTTACAGCACCTTCAGCAACATTGTGGTGATGCTTCTGCTGATACAGATGTACCTCATCCATGGAACCATCAACAGCGAACGATTTGAGCTGACTGGAAAATTGCCCCGTGTCACGTCTGGAATTGTATACTTGTTGGGTGTATTGACAGGCATTAGCACCGTTATTCTGTACACGATACTGACGTATTATTCGACGGATGGATTCACGACGAGGATGCCTTGACAAATTTGTAGGTGAGTCCATAATTGTATTGGGTTTCCCAAATGCCGGATATTTTGAGTACAAACGATGCATGGGTGGTCGTGGTACCTATATCAACAAACAGTTTGATATACCCCGCGCTAATCTGTTCATGGATTTTAAAGAGTGGTGTTTTGTCGGTTTGGTATTTTGCTAAGATGTCTTCCTCAATGGTTTTGAGACAGGCAATAGTGTCACGGTGAGTAGAAATATTAAAGCTGCATTTGTATTTGTTGTAATATTTCTCACAAACCATGTCGGAGAGATGGACGAGTAGGTACACACCGTTTAAAATGACATCATTGGTCGAATAGAGAATACGGATGAAATTGCCTTCGTTCATGATGTTGTTCTTGATGGGGTCGCAAAAAAAGATGCATTGGTCATCATATTGGTCAAATGTCTTTACTAAATTCATGTTTTTGTTTTTGATGATGGTTTGATGATTGTATCTTAAGAAAAAGAGACAGTTATATAAAAGCATACCATGTGTTTAAGCTTTTATAGGCAAATATATGTATATATGTATATATGTATATATGTATATATGTATATATGTATATAAATGAGTAAATTTGTAAAGCCATAAAGTCAAAGGATATTGGCTTTCCGCGCAGCTCTGAAATAGTTTCTTTTTTTATAGTAGAAACACTCTTGACAATCCAGCCCACAACATATTACTGCTTTTCCCTCAATGTCACGGTCCACGTACAAACGAACTGACTCCACAACCCCACACATAACACATTTCAATAATTCATTAAATACAGGAATCATGTTAGAACGATGTTGCACATTGAATTCGTATATCAAATCTTGCAGTTCACGAGTTAATTGCTGGATTTGAAGTTGGAGTTGGTTGTCAGTGAACATTGCTATTTCCTTGAATATATTTATTTCTGTGTTCAGTTTCTGCGTTCAGTGCCTGGGTAAAAAGGAGGTCAATTTTTTTTTGTATAAAAAACATTATCATTAATGTCTCGCCAACATATAAAGAGTAGGTGCAATCTTTATATATTAGCTTTCTTTCTTACATGAAATTTTATGAAACCCATTTTGAAGAATACATTTCCGCAAACACCAGAGAGAACTTGCATCCCAAACTCACCAAAATGTACGCCAAGTTTCCAGCTTCCATACATGACCTGAGAAACGTGGTCTTTTATGGTCCCAGCGGAACAGGCAAATACACCCAAATGCTACAGTCTATCAAAAAATACAGTGCCTCGGAACTGAAATATGAACGCAAAATCAGTATGACCTTCAACAAACAACAGTATTTCTTCAAGGTAAGCGACATTCACTACGAAGTAGATATGTCTCTCCTCGGATGCAATTCCAAATTGTTTTGGCATGATATTTATGAAAACTTGGTCGATATCATCTCGGCCAAGTCCGACAAGTCTGGCATCATTGTGTGCAAATATTTCCATGAGATTCATGGGGAATTGTTGGAGAATTTCTACAGCTACATGCAGCAAAACTTGTTGGGGGTCGACATCAAATTCATTCTGTTGACAGAGGAGCTGAGCTTCATTCCGGACAACATTTTAAACTGCTGTGAGGCAATTCATGTGCCTCGACCACCGAAAACATTGTATGCAAAATGCATGAAGCACAAGGGCAAACTGTCCAGCAAATTGAAACCGGAACATGTCACCAACGTCAAACTGTTGCATGTGTATAGCGAGGACGTGATGTTGCAGTACAAAATCATTTGCAACAAAATCCTTGCTCATTTGGTGAACATCAATAACCTGCAATTCCTAAAATTCCGCGATTTGTTGTATGACATATTTATCTATAATCTGGATATTTCCGATTGCATCTGGTACATTCTCTCTTCACTGATTAAGCAAGACCAAATTCCTCGAGCAGAATTGTCTTCCATCCTTGTTCGAACCTATTGTTTCTTTCAATATTATAACAACAATTATCGTCCCATCTACCATGTCGAAAACTACTTTCTGTATTTGGCTAAGGTGATTCATGGTTTTTAAAGAGGGTAGGTAGACGGTTATTAAGGGTTCCAAGGCCATCTCGCACGTGACGCATTGGTGATATTGCGGTTATAAAAGGAATACTTGCTTAAGTACTTGCTCATGGGAGCAGGAATCACATTGTTTGCTTGGACCACAAAGAAAAAGTTGTTATAGCCATTGGGGATACCTCGACGATACGTAATTGCGCTGGTGTGAATAGCCATGGATAGAATGGATTATATATATTATATAGTATAATTAATCTAAAAAAATAATAATTGTGTGAGGACTACCACCCCACCCACCCACTCCACTCCTTCCTTTCCCTCATTGTATTTTCTTTTATAATCTGTGCACTATTAACACTTAAAGTCTACAAAGGATGACAAAGTAATGGACATGAACCACCAAGATGCATTTGACGCACTAGAGATTGACTTCAGTGAGACCAAATACGAAGAAGTGACAATGACGTTCTTGACAAAGCAATACCGTAAGATGGCCTTGAAATACCATCCAGACAAGAATGGAAACACCGAAGAGTCCACTGAACGATTCAAACGTGTGAACTCTGCTTACCACTACTTGAAGAGAGAACTGGGAGTAGAAGAAGAGGATGATATGTCTGCTAACAATGAGGACCAAGAGAACGAACAAAATTTCGTCTACATGACGGTATTGAAAAACTTTGTGCGTAGTGTGTTTGAGAACAAGGGTGTTTTCGGCGACATTATCATGAAAATTGTGCATGACATCTTGGTCACTGGAAAGCAAATCTCGTTACGGTTGTTTGAGGATGTGGACAAGGATACCGTATTGAACATCTACAACTTTCTCTCCACGTATAGAAACACACTTCATTTCCCAAAGGAATTGTTGGACAGCATGCGCCAAATTGTGCTGGACAAATATGACAGTGTAGAGATATACAAGTTGAATCCGAGTATCAACGACCTTATGGACAACAATTTGTACAAGTTATACATCGACGAGCAGTTGTACTTGGTGCCTCTGTGGCACAGTGAGTGTTACTTTGACTGCTGCAATGGGAGCGAAGTCATTGTCATTTGCGAGCCAGAATTGCCGGATTGTATGCACATCGATGACGACAACAACCTCTATGTAGAAACTGAAATCAGTGCCTGGTCAGTGTTTCCAGAAATGGTGCTGAAGAATGTCGACATTTGTATCCAAATTGGGAACAGACCGTTTGTAGTTCCTTTGGCTGAGCTGCGAATGAAACGGGAGCAATCGTATAAATTCAAGAAACAAGGCATCACTAAAGTGAAAAAAGATATTTATGATGTGAGCGACAAATCGGATATCATTGTGCGCATCACCTTGGTGTAAAAAAAGTAAGTATTTTATAATTCATAATTTTAATTTATTGCAAAAAAAATAAATTAAAAAGGTGTAGAAACAGAATAAAAAAATTTTTTAAATCACAAAATGCAAATTTTCTAAATCAATCATGTTCTCATGTTCTCATGTTCTCATGTTCTCATGTTCTCATGTTTTCATGTTCTCATGTTTTCATGTTCTCATGTTTTCATGTTCTCATGTTATTTATCAAGTTATTAATCAAATTATTTATTCCTTTGGCTTGACTTTGCGAGCAGCCACCTTCTTCTTTTCGGCAGGAGCTTCCGCGGCCACAGCAGCTGGTGCTTGGGCAACTGGGACTGGCTCAGGCTCAGGCCACTTATTGTCATGCTCTTCTTCGTTGTCCGAATCTTCGACAATGGCACTCACTGCATTGCTCTGGACTTCGATTTCAGGTTGCACCTCGGTCTCCGGTTGAGCTTTCAATGCTTCTCTATCGGATGGACGCACCATCAGGAAACAGGTATCGTCAGAGATAGCCGATGTCTTGGGTTTGCGGACAATGACTTGCTTCAAGTTCCACGTAATGGAGACCTTCGCAGGGCTGCCGACAAACCAAATACCAGCGCATTGGATAAGACCCACAATTTGAATGGGTGCTTTGCCAGTGTTGCGCAAGAAGTCCAAGGGAGTAACACCAGGCTCGGTCTTACCCTTGATGTACAAGGGATTGTAGTCCTCGTCGAACACCGAGGTTTGCCAGACATCCTTCCAGCATGGCAATTTCACTGTCAGCTGAGGAGGCTGCGAATAGTCACGTTCTTCGCTGGCTTTGTTGATTTTGGGGTATTTCAACATAGGAGTAAATTTCTCGTCCATCACATCCATGCTCTTGATTTCCTTGCCAAACCAGTCCTTCGAGTAGGTCATGGCATCTTGTTTGATTTTTTGTTCGAGCAGCTTCATCTGTTCCAAGAATTTGTCGGCATCTGGTGTGGTGTATTGGCCCTTGGCGAACTGCAAGGTCATGGTGTATTTGCCAGTGCCCATGCCATCCAAGGTTTTCACCTCCTGAGCTCCCCAAGAACCGATAAGAGGAGCGGAAATGGTCAGGGATTCTTTGAGGTGTTTGTTGTACAAGTTGACCACTTTGCCGCCGGTAGGGTTGGGCTTCGGTGCACTGTAACTGAACACGGATAAATCGAGATTGGTACCGTCAAGGATTGCGTTAGACATTTTGATTGTTTGGGAGTGTGTGTGTGTTTGTATAATCTACTATATGGGATTATCTTTAAATCAATTTTTTTTCAAAATGATAAATGGTATAAGCGAACTGGTTTTGCATGTCTCGATATATCGTCTCAGTTTATCTGCACAATTGACGTATACTAGACGATAAGTTATAGAAAGTGGAAAAATAAATTCAAACAAATTATTAAAATAAAATAACTCAAAGATTTTTTATCGTATTATAGTATAATAGTATATCATCATACTCACTAACATACAAACGACAATGGAATACCGTTCAAAGAGAGACAATAAGTACATCGACATGCTTACTGCAAAGTATTTTGACAACCACAACGAATACCAACGATATGCCAAGACGGCAAGCAATGTGGACACCTTCCCCACCATCTATGCATACAAGCATCTCCTCGTGCACAATTTCTCCTTGGCCAAGCTGAAAGAATTCGCCAAGCATTACAAACTGAAAATGACAGGAAACAAACAAGAGCTTGCCCAACGGGTATTCAGTTATTTGTGCTTGTCGGCTCACGCGGTGAAAATTCAGACTGCGTTTCGTGGAGCGCTCGCGCGCAAATACCGTTCGCTGCATGGTCCAGCAGCACGCAACCGAAAACTCTGTACGAATGCAGACGACTTCATCTCGATGGAACCCATTGAGGACATTCATTTGCGTCAGTTTATCAGTTACGAAGATGCTGATGGATTTGTCTATGGGTTCGACATCTCTTCTCTCCACAATCTATTTCAGAAATCCGGAAATCAAATACGCAACCCATACAACCGTCAAATTTTCCCTGCCAATATCATTGAAGACACCATGGTCCTCATTCGCATAGGCAACATCCTCAATGTGCCCGTCCAACTGCAGTTCGAGGATGCATCGGCAACCGTGTCCGACGAGAAAGCCGTCGAACTGCGTGCCGTCTCGCTGTTCCAAAGTATCGACGCATTGGGCAACTATTCGAATGCCGACTGGTTTCTCTCCTTGAACCGTTCAGAAACCATCAAATTCTTACGCGACCTCTTAGACATTTGGCAATACCGTGCGCAATTGACCCATCAAACAAAGTGCAATATTTGTCCCCCATTTGGCGACCCCTTTCGGCACCTCGATGCCAGCAGACTGTTTAACGAAACAGACTTGTGGAAAATCAAAAAGACCATGCTCGAAATCATGGAAAAGCTCGTGACCACTGGCATGGACGTGGACAGCAAGTCGTTGGGTGCCTACTACGTGTTGGGTGCATTGACTTTGGTCAGCCAAGAAGCTGCTACATCGATCCCTTGGCTCTTTCAATCCATGAATTATTTTTGATATTTCGTGTAGTGAACGCAAATGAATTTTACATATATAAATCATCGATATCATATTATCGTAACAATATATATTTATCCCCTAAAAACGACTTAAAAAGAAATTATAATTGTATAGTATAATAAGATGCCTAAGAAAACATCCACCAAGACTGCCTCCGAGACTGAACAAGTCGCCGCTCCCGCCCCTGTTGTTGAGACCAAGACCGCCGCTCCCAAGAAGACCAAGGCTGTGAAGTCCGTTGAGACTGCCGCCCCCGTGACCACCACTGCCCCAGTGGAAGTTGCTGCTCCCGCTGTTGAAGCCGTTGTGGACGGTGAAACTCCTCTTGCCGAGCAATCCGGCGAATTCCTTGCCAAGCTCCAACAACTCAGTGTTCTCCTTTCCACCCTCAAGACCGAATACCGTGCCCTTGAGAAGAAATGGACCCGTGAAGTGAAAAGTGCCCAGAAAGTCTCTTCCAAGAGAAAGAGAAAGGCTGGCAACCGTGCCCCCTCTGGCTTCGTCAAGCCCACCAAGATTTCCGATGAACTTGCCTCCTTCTTAGGAAAGGAGAAGGGCACCGAAATGGCGCGCACGGAAGTGACCCGTGATATCAACAAGTACATCCGCACCCACAACTTACAGGACAAGGAAAATGGTCGCAAGATTAACCCCGACACCAAGCTTGCTGCCCTCTTGAAGTTGAAGAAGACGGATGAACTCACCTACTTCAACCTCCAGAGATACATGTCTCCTCACTTTGCCAAGGCTTCCAAGGATGCTGTTGCCACTGCTTAGAAGGAAGAATTCCTATTTGTCAATAGATGTTGAAAATATATGGAAAACTCTAGAAAAAAATACAAAATCTTGCAAAATACCATAAACAAGAGCAAAATTAAAAAAAACATCCACAAAAAAAATTATCTGGTCTATTCCAGCAGACCCAATAATTTTCATAATTTAAATTTCTGGGAAAATTAAAATACTTATTCAATGTATAAACAAAACAATATGAGCTTAAACGAGTTCGCCATCTACAAACGCAACCGCATCAATACGTTAACACAACAGTTTAATGTTACCATGTCGCGTTTGAACTTATTACTTGCCAACAACATCCATGTGGTGAATGCATCCACCCGGTTCACGCCAAACCAAAAGCGACAACAAATCACATCTTTAACCACACAACACAAGACGAATGTGAACACTCTACGCACCCAATTAAATCAAAATGTGGCCATCATACAAGCGGCTGTTATACCACAAGCACGGGTCGTCAATAAGGTGAAACGCGCCCTGCTCATTGGTATCAACTACAAGGGCACGTCCAACCAATTGTACGGATGCATCAACGACGTGAACAACGTACAGCAGCATTTGCTCAGCAATGGCTTCAACCAGGCAGACATTAAGGTACTCACTGACGACACATCCGTGAAACCCACCAAAGCCAACATTTTGGCTGCATTACGCACCCTGCTGACCTCTGGCCAACCGGGCGATTTGTTGTTTCTCATGTATAGTGGACATGGGTCCTATACATTAGACAGAAACGGCGACGAAAGCACCGGATACGACCAGATGATAATGCCGTTGGACCTCAATATGATCGTCGACGACGAATTAAAGTCCTTGTTGGTATCCAGCCTGAAACCCAAAACCACGTTGTTCGCCATGTTCGACAGCTGCTACAGTGGTTCGGTGTTGGACCTGCGTTACCAGTACATGGACTCCCTCAATTACGACCAATACACGGAAAACGCCAAACAGCTTGACACCAAAGGGGACGTCCTCATGGTGAGTGGATGCAATGACTACCAAACGAGTGTAGACGCCTTTATCAATAGACAGGCTAGCGGAGCCATGACATGGTCTCTCCTTGAATCGTTGAAACAATCCCCTAAATGTACCTGGAGAGAAATGGTGAAGAACATGCGTGACCTATTGAAAACATCCCAATACGAACAAATCCCTCAACTTTCCTCTGGAACGTTTGAAAACATCGATACACCAGTGTTCATTTAATCAGGAATGTCTCTCTGCAAACGATTGGAAATCCTCCACGCTGTCGTCATCTGAATTGTATTCCGCCAACGCCTTCAGTAACTCTGCCTTCTTAATATGTGGTTGATAACACAAGACCATGTCGGTCGTTATGCCTTTGTCGTCGTCATGCATCTGGTACAAGTCGCTCAAAATGTACCGTACAATGAAGGTCAGGTCGAGCACTTGGGTTTTCAAAATATCCGTCAATTTGACAGCATAAATGTGCTCCTTTAACACTTGACGGTCGTATTTATTATTGTATAAATCCAACATCTTGCAATAATAAATAGTATTCTACTATAGTATTCGAATATTCCCTCTAAACCCTTATTCTACTTTTCAATTAGAATGGCTTTGGAAATGTTTCGAATGATTTTGTCCTCCTTTTCACTTTCGTCACCTGTTCCACCCATAGCCTCCACCACCATTTTATTATATTTGTCAGAGTACTTTGAATGTGCATATTGGCAACCAGGGTATTTCTCTCTATACGCCGGGAGCAATCTGTAATTCTTCGAGGCAATCTTCTTGATGGCTTTGCGTAACTTGGTGCGATTGTCGTCTTCTTTTTCCCATTTGTCCTGGTCCTTAATGTAAATGGTTTCTCTCTTCTTGTCTGTGCAATGCACGGGGCGTTCAGTGACATCCAATGCTTTCAAGTTGGACGAAATGATGCTCGAGAGACCTTCCACATACCCCACGTCCCCGAATCTCTCCAGGTCGCATAGTTGTACCTTGATAGATTCCACAAAATCAGTGATGTTCATCGCGTCTTTGCATGTCTCGTTTAAAAAGAATTGCAGGTTGAACGTCTTGTTGTTGTTCATGCAATTGGTGTTGGTGTTCATGTTGTTGGTGTTGTTCGTCCCGTTTTTGATGACCTCCATCATCATGGTTTTGTATTCGTCCTTCTCTTTGACCTGCTCGAACAAGATGTTCCGTAGCTCCTTGTTGTCGTTGATAAGCATTAAGATAAGGTCTTTGTCCGAAAGGTCCTTCGATTTTGACAGCATACTCGAGCTGCAAGAATTGTCGCCAGATTCAGACACACTATCACAGCTTCTTTTGTGGCGCCAGAGCGATGTCCTGCTGTGAAATGCAGCGCCACATGAGCATTCTGCAACTTTTGCAACTTTTGCGACATTTTGTTTCAAATCTGTTTCATTTTGTTTCAAATGTGTTTCAATCTTGCATTTTCGATGTTTATCGGTTGCAATATGTTTATCAAAATTATACTTGTTAGACGTGGAATAGTCACAGTCTGTACAAGAGTATTTGCATGGCAACTTTTGCAACTTTTCTGTTTCAAAGTGTTTCATATTGTTTCATGAGAAAAAGTTTCTAAATATATTTCGGCAAAAAATAAAAAAATTTATCGTCACAAAGTGAAAAAAAAACTTTTGGTCCTGAGACGCTAATTTTTCATTATGGTCTCACGCACCCCTTTTTCCATAAAATATTTCGATTTTCCAAAAATGGACATTTATAAATGTCCAAAAACGGAAAATCAAAAAACTTTTCCCTTTTCAAAACCAGGGTTTTTTCCATATATAAAACCTTATAGTAACACTAGGTCCGAACACGGGTGTGTATATCCGCGTGCTATTTGCGTTGATGAATGTGGCCAAGCTCAGCGTTGTTTTGCCTAGGAAGAGGGAAGAGAAAAGGGAATGAAGGTCTAGCACATCTGAATATGTCCGTCCATATGTAAATATAATCTTACCACATAGTAAGAGGTCGGTCGTTCATTATGCAAAACAATCAAGATGGTGGCGTTATATTACCAAAGAGGTTGAATTTGAGAGAAACATTCATAAATTATCTAGATTGTTCCGATATCGAATATCTTGCCAAAACCAAATATAGCTTGACATTTAAATGTGAATTGAACAATAGTAAAGTTGCAAACAAGAAAAGAGGTTCCATGACATACTTCAAAAAAATTGCTCCAGGAGACGAGTACGGTAAACATGTAAACCATCTTGTGGTGAAGTTATGTTGCATTACAAAGACGCAACAACGATTTGATTTTTCAGGCGAAGAATTTTTTTCATCTACTGAGAAGGACTTTCGAAGAGAGGTGGATGTTCAACAGGAGGTTTTCAGAAAAACCGCGAAGTTTTTACAGCCCATTTGTCCAGGAATAGCATATGCAGGTATATGCAAACAGGATTTAGCACAAAAAATCACGACTCTTTTGAAGAAGAATATAGTTTCTCAAACATACTTTACAGGTGTTACAGATGCCGAAGAGACCTTCAACTATTTACTGAAGAGCGTTAAACGTTCTGACCCCCGCTTCTCTCTAGGGGTCATTGCTATGGAGTTGGTTGCACCTGCTGTTGAACTTTTCACTGCAGTAAAGAACTCATCAAATAAGCCTAAGCTGTTGAATATGGGACGATACATAATGCTAGACCTTGCAATAAAGACAGGGTATAATCACAATGACTTCCATCAAGCCAACATCATGATTCAACAGTCAAATTCTTACTTCTCAGGTGAAAAGTATAGGCCAATCATTATTGATTTTGGTCGCGCAACGAGATTGGATGAGTCAACTTTAAACCAAGTGCGGTTTCAATGTGCCAACGATGAATACGTAAAAGCATTGGGTTTGTTATGCGAGGAGAGTACACAAATAAAAAATAAAAAGAATAAGGTGGACCCTGTTTACGAATGGTTTTGCTCTGGAGGACGCGATATCAATGGCTCAATCACCAAACTTTTTGAAGCAAGAGAAAGCCAGCTAAAAGAAAACAAACTATCAAGCAAAACAAAAGGCCCACAGTTGCCAGTGGATGTTAACAAGTTAATTATATTTTCGATGAATAAGTTTGACAACAAAGGTGTATCATCTGTTGAGGTGAACAACCTGCTTAAAAACATTCTTGTTTCCCCAGAAATAAAATTCGATGGAAAAGCCGATGCAAACAACGTCGATGCAAAGATCGTCGATGAAGTTCAAAAAACGGCTATTCAAAATGAACCTCTTGAAAAAAGAAGTGAGACAAAAGTCAAATCTCAGTCAAGACCGCAATCGGCACCTCCGAACTACTACGAACCGAAAGTCAAAATTCAAGACAACCCGAAAGACAACCCGAAAGTCAACCCGAAAGTCAACCCGAAAGTCAACCCGAAAGTCAACCCGAAAGTCAAATTGAGTGAAACCAACACTGTCCACGTAATCCGAAACGGAGATTTGGATTTCCCCAAAGTCTCCGAAGTGCAACCGCGAATGCAGGAACAGCCTTCTGGTTACGATGAACGCAAGAACAGACCTCGTATAGAGATAGACGAAGATGAATTGTTTGGTTATAGACCACCTGCAACAGCAAATGTCCCACGTCGAAGCGAAGGACTTTTGTACGACACAGACTATCTCTTTGGCTACAGGACTCCCGAACCATCTGTAGCGGAAGTCCCTCCTATGAAAGCAAGTGATGTGGTTCCGATTGCAAGACAAAGAGGTGTTCTGGACGACGAGGATTTTCTGTTTGGATATAAAGCCCCAACAGCACCAATAACAGCACCAATAACAGCACCAATAACAGCACCAATAACAGCACCAATAGCAGCACCAGCAACAGTTTCGGTTGCTCCCATTACAACATACGACTTTACGAAACACATGATGTCAAAAGGATATTCTACTGCCAAATCATGGTTTCAAGGGGGCAAACAAACCAAGAGAAACAGCATGCGAATCATAGCCAAAAGAACTCGAAGAAACAAGAAGGATACATAAATAAAAAAAAAATGATGCATCTACTTTGTTTGCTGACAAAGGTATTAATTAGCAAACAAAATACAAAGACGAAAGTGCAAAGAAACCATGAAAACACGCAGCCAAACATCCTCCTCCATATACACTGTCGATATAGATTTTGACGAAGCCTCTGCGTTGTGGCGTGCAAACAAGGAACCGATAGGTAACGGTTCATTCAAATACGTCTGTGCAGTCATCATCGACGAAAAGGGGAAACGTTGTGGCGCGAGATGTGTGAGCGGAACCGTGACCTATTGCCGCCGCCATATGAAGACGTATGGATCACAAAAGATGTAATAAGCCTACGCACGTTATCCAAGCTCCAGGATGGTCATCCGCATGTTGGACAATATGTCCTTGAGTGTCTCTCCTCCTTTGCTCCGTGAAAGATGCAAGAACAAGTCCTCCGCCTCTTGAATTCCTAGCAGCATAGATTTTGTTTTACAGTTCTTCTTTATAAATTCACAAAAATCTTTCAAATTCTGTATGGTCTTTTTAAACTGAAGTAGAGAGAAATTGTGTGTGTTGCACCAACCGAGAAATCCCTGATAATTGTTGAGTAAAACTGTTTTAAGTACATAGTACGCAAGTACATTTGTTTTTTCTTTGTAGAGATGTTTTTTCTTTACAGAGGCAGGAGCCGTATTCAAAAGCAAATCCGCATAGGTCAACCCCATAAATTGGAGGGTTTTTACCAATTGGAAAAAGCTGTATGACCTTTCAAAATGGATGTAGACATCAAACGAGGAGAGAAAAGAAGCAAGGTCTTTTGTATGGTAAAAGGCACAAAACATGGCGTTCATCATTTCAGCCCAGAATTCGGTGTAGGCTTCGTACGCATTCACCTCCGATTGCACCTGAAACAGCGACAGCACACATTTGTCCACAGTGTCTCTTCTCATGTCAGAGAAATCCAATCCAAAGCTGTGGAACGTTTCGTGAATCAGCACTTTGAACCATTCCTCCTTGCGAAACACGACAATCTCTGCATGTGCTGGACAAGAGGTCGTGAAGGCAGTGTTGACGTTATTTTGGTTAAGGACGGAAACATTGGATGTGGGCAGCCACTTTCGGAGAGAAGTGAAGTAGAGATAAATGGTGACTGACGTTGCGCACTCTTTCGACGAATAGGTATGCAATACGTACAACCATGCGGCAATGGATTCCATGTACTTTGTACAAACTTCCAATTCATGGTCGACATGTTCATTTTCCAACATAAAAATCACTGTAATATCTCTGTCGAAGAGAGAATAGGAAAAGGCAATTTCGGATACCACGGTTTCGTCTATGTGCGTTCGAATGGGTTCGGGGAAACTGTTGGCATTGAAAAACCGGGGTTTCGTGATTTGAGACACGCTAGATACCCTCTTCATAGAGACCTTTCGAGGAGAGAAATGGGCATGTGCCTCCTGCAATATCCCATACAGGCGTTTTAGAATGGTTTGGGTTTTCTTCGTGGGTGGGTGATAGTGGGTATGGTCGTGTTTCATAAAGAAGGACAGCAACTGTTTGCTTTGTTTGGATAGTTTCATATGCGGAGGCATTATATATTACCTTCACCTTTTTTTATTTGTAAACTTCTATTGCAATGAAGAGAAACAAAAAAAAATATTCCGTTACTTTATATTGAATGGAACAGGCAAATGGTGATGAGAATGACAATTTAACAGATGTTTCGTTCTCCTATTATCAAACACATTTTGGAACACCGGAGACCATGGAAATGCTTCCTGAAACTGCTATTATCAAACATTTGGTTTCTAAACCATTGCAAGACTGGTTCTGGGCTCATCAGGCCTACCGTTTGTCTCAAGACAAACCACCATCCGTGTTAACACTGGATGAATGCTTTGCTATTAATGATGAGTCAGCGTTTCGCAAAGGCTTGCAAAAAGGTAAATTGAATATTTTGTTGGAACGTAATCCGAACTATTCTCTTGACGAATTATTGGTATACAACTTTTTCTCGGGGAACAGTCAATATTTCAAAGGCAAGACTGCGGAAGAGACCATATCGTCACTGAAATTTCAAATAGGAAAAGACGTGTCTAGACCACCACCTGTAATCAACGGAAAGGTACAGTCGTTCAATCAAGGGGAAAACTACGTTATAGCGAACAAATTATATGAGGCCATCATAGAAGAGATGCGGAAACATTCATATAAAAGCATCAATTTAGATTGGGTGAATAAATTGGCTCTCTCTACTTGCCAATACATTCGAAATAATGCAATAGATATGATAACCGTAACGCTTTTTAATATACTGCCGGAAGTTGTTCTCAAAAAACCAGTACATAAGGATCATGTAATAACGATTCACTCCTCCGAGTGTTCTATTCAATTTGATAGCAAGTCCGAGATTCTTTTATATAAACCTAAACCAGGTGCAGTGCATATCGAAGATATCCCCTATGGTACAGTACATTTTGTGCTGAACATCGATATTTTACGGAATACATATTCGATGCAATTGTCTATTGACATGGATATTGACATGGATATAGGTGCTGCATCTACGGAGTTCTCTCAAGAATCCAAAGACGCATTGTCTGCATCGCTTACCGGTGCCAGTTTGATTGCGTTTCCGTTTATATTAGGAGCACTAGGTGGACGTCGTAAAACCAGACGGCGGCAACGAGGCTCACCACGAAGACAGAAAGGGAAAAACAATAACAGGAGACCCCATAAAGGCCATAAAACCAAAAAAAAATAAAATCGTACAATAGTATATTATTTAGTCATGGAAACGGTTGTATTGGTCATTTTAGGTGCTATTTTAGTGCTGTTGCTCGTTCTAAACCATGTCACTGTGATTGAGACCACCAATGTGGTCGTACAGAAATGTGCACAAACCACGTTTGGATGCTGTCCAGACGGAGTAACCAGCAAAGTGAATTATTATGGAACGAATTGTCCTGGGTTTGTGCCCCAGCCAGCTCCAGCACCGAGTCCACCCAAACCCATTGGCGGATGTGCCGGTACACGCTATGGATGTTGTCCCGATGGAACCACCTCGAGAGCAGACGTTTTTGGAACCAATTGTCCCCACTAAGCACAGCAAAGAGTGGTTCATTCCACTGACCGTTTGATTTTGTCACGAGCCAACATGAGCTCATCGGAGACAACCGGTTGAGTGCGACGCATAAAATGGGTCAATTTGGCGTTGTCCGTGGCGAGGAGCAGTTTTTTCAAGTCGTCGTTCTGAGAAAATTTGGCGTGTTGTGCTTGGTACATGGCCTTTTTGCCGCGTTTCCCGTAAAAGTCTGCATCGATATCGACTTCTACTGGTCGCAACCGTTCGCCCTTGAACTTACCGGATTTGCTGCCTGCCGCCTTGGCCATGAGTGGGTTCTTCGACAAGTCTGTCCCCGAATCAAGAGAGAAACTGAGAAAGAAATCCGGGTGGGTCTGCTTGAACTTAGAGGCCTGATAGTAATGCTCCACAGTGTTCCATTGGTGATTGTCCAATGCAAAGGGTTGTACCCAAAAGTTCGATAGTTTTTTGCGCCATTGAGGTATGGCGGCCAACGCCGCGAAATCATGCAATCTGTCGTTGGGTATTTTCTCTCCATTCCCCTTTCCAGGAAGAGGTTTGTCCAGCGATTTCGAGTAAAACTGAAACACTACATCGTCGTCGTACAGACCGCGCAACTGGGCTTCAGACATTTCGTCTCCGAGAATGTCTCCTCCGTGGTGCTTTTTGCCTTCTGTTAGCGTTTCCTTGAAGCGATGGAAGTCGGGAATGAGGTCGAAGGGTCCAGAGTTTCTCTCCAAGCATTTGTCGCAGATAGCCTTTTTGATGTCATAAGGTATCTCGCTGAACTTGAAAATATATTTTTTCTTGTACCCAATCAACTTGTAATGGTTTCCCGTAAAGTCGACAAAAATATAATATTCAGGGGTAAAGCGCCCTTGTTTCTCAATGACAGCATCGTTGAGCTGACCGCATTGGATGACGTTTTTCAAATCTTTTCCTCGGTACATTTCGCTGGAAAAAATAATGAGCTTGACATTGAGGATGCGCTCCAAGGTTGATATGGCCCATGTTTCTGCCCAAAATTTGCTGCTCTGAATGAGCCTTTTGAATTGTTCAACGTCTTCGACACCCTCCATGAATTTAAACTCTTTCAGCATAGAGGCAGTGACCTTTCTCTCTTCCACGGTGCGGAGATGTTTTTCGTGCACTTTCTTCGCTTCCTCGAGCAGAAGGACTTTTTCATCTCGGTCTAGCACCTCATTGAACCGGTTTTTCAGCTGTTGATACTCATTCTGCAAGTCCTTGATTTGTTGGGTGGCCAACACCAAGGCCGAGCGAAACATTTCGTAATGTTGTTTGTACTCTTCAAAAATCTCAGGGGTCACTTCTACTGCCAATCGCCTCCTCAATTTGTTGACACTGGTTTGCTCTCCGATGCTCGAAAAGGCGTCACGAATGGTGGCGAAGAGACAGTCTCCCCCTCCTTCGTTGTCTTGAATGGAGTAGTACTTGTTCTGCATGAATTTGGACACCCATACATCGTGGGGGGATTCGTGGTACTTTTCGCGCAGATGTTTTGCTTTCTTGGCGGTCTCTTCTTTCAGCATTTCGGGAATCGGTATGCCTTCGGTTAAGACAAAGATGTCTCTGCGTTCTTCAGGGATAATGCGTTCGTCGTTGTGTTTCATCTTCTTCCTAGCGCTTTCATCCTCCTCAAGTCCTTTGTGGGCATTTTGTCCATCGTCGTTTTCTTTCTCATCCCCATCTATTTGCTCGGGTGGCATACGGACTTTTTCCAAGTACTCGGTCGTGACAAAAGAGTAGAGCAATGGATTCCCTATTTTTTGAATATCCAACAAGTCGTCTTGGTCCAACATTTCCGGATAAGTATTGGCCAGAATTTCGTAGACACCTATTTGAACTGGTTTGTTGTTCTTCTTCACTAAATAAATAGGAAAGTACATGATTTTTTCTTCTTTGAATGTCTCGCGGGGTCCACCAAGACCCACAATAACGCTGACGTCCATGATTTTGATTTGATACAACTCAACTTCTGTGTTTATGTCCGCCACATCAACTTCTTTTAATTCTGGATAGCTAACCAATTCGTCTAGTTTGGACAACACCATGTATAACTAACTATGTATAACTAAATAAAATATTTTATATTCTATTTAATAATTTTTATAACCACAAGACAAATTTTTTCATGAATTTGTCACGACGGAGTTCGTCGATGTAATGCCACATTGTTTTGCGCCGATTCACTATGTCTGTATTTTGGTTGTCGAATTCAAAGCACACCAGATAGTCCACGATTTCTTCTTTGGTGTATTTATTGGTCTTGAGGTCCTTTGCAAAACCGTAGTATTCACAAATAAGCAGCAATTCCTTGACCGTGTAGTTGTCGCTATAATGAATGGATTGTGCCATCATTTCAGAAGGATGTTCTTCAGTTTGCAGCAAATCATCGAGTGTCCATATGGCTTCCTGGCTTTCAGTCGCAGAGCATGGATAAAATTCTTCTACCGTAAAGGATATTATCTCTGACATGTGACAATAAAGTAGTTAGAAGACATTGTTTTATATTGAAAATCAAGTAAGTAATCAAAATAAAACTGGCAAAACAAAACAAATAAAAAAAAATATGTAGTCAATTATCAATTATCAATTACAAATTATCAACTAGTCAAGTAGTCAAGTTATTACAATTTATAGGTAAGCATCGTGAAGTAACTACATATCCACTAAATCCATGAATTTGAATAAGGCTTTGTTGGTCAAACTTTTGAAGTCTTTGACCTTGCTGCTTGCAATAAATTCCACCACTTCGTTGATGGTGAGACCATGAATGCCGTCTTCTGCGTCTTGGTCTTCGTACAATTCTCTCTTATAGAGGATGGCCACGGTTTCCGTCAGCTCTTCCACTTCGTTTTTTTTGTTGTCGACCGTGATGAATTCATAGATTTTCGCCAGTAAGTTGCGTGTGATGGTGGTGATTTCCTCTTTGGAAACCACCCCATTGTTCATCAAGTTGACATAGAAGGTGGCCAGTGATTTGCGCTTCTCATTCACCTTGTTGATTTCGCAGAAGCGGTCGTAGTTCTCGTTGGGGTCGACGTACTCAATGTGGTCAAAGAGGCTAGTGAACTGCTGCAAATTCTCTTGAAACCTGGCTTGGATGAAGTCGAAGGTGCGCGACAAATCCGTGTACAGGTCCGCATAGATTTTGGAGTAGTACCGGTTGGAAGAGGCGATATTGAAGATGTTGGCGCCAATGCTGCTGACGTCGGCTTCGGGATGTTCATGGATGGTTTTGTGAATGGTGTCGACAATCTTGGTCCGCATATCGGCATAGTTTTTGTCTGTGAGTTTGTTGATAAAGGACTGAATGAGATTGAAGTCTGCATCGACCCCTGTCTTCTGCTCCAGTTTGGTCGCTTGGAAAGCCCGAATCGCTTCCCAGTCTTCGTCGTTCACCACCTCTTTGGCAGCCCCCTTTCTTCTTCGTCCAGAAGGAGCAGGAGTGGTGGCCACGGCAGCAGCCGCCTCTGAAGTCACGACGGCTTTCACAAAATTTTCTCGTTTCTTGAACACTGGTGTGCGGTCATAACTCGGAGACCCAACTTGCATGGCCAAATTGGATATGGTCTCCATGGCTTCGTCCGGGATACGATAATCGAACCCCCGGAAAATCAGGTCTTCGACTTGTTCGAGGGAATATCTAATTAAGGTTTTGGTGGTCATTATTGGATTAGCGTATGTATTATAGATGTATATGCTTATGTTTATATCAATTTTTTTGGATATTATAATCAAAAAAAAAGCAAGCAACGAAAAAATAATATTATCCAAATAACACTTAAATAGATTTGGTTATACTAATACAAAATACAAATGTCGTCAGAAAACGGTCATCAGTTAAACAACAACGCTACTGGAAACGAAGAGGAGACAGTAGTATGTGAATCATTCGACTCCTCAGCACGTCCTGACGTAACAGTCTGGGACAACCTTGAACTGAACCGCTATTTATTACGCGGTATCTTCGGATACGGGTTTGAGAAGCCCAGTCCCATCCAAAGCAAAGCCATCCGACCAGTGATGGAAGGGAGGGATGTGATTGCTCAAGCGCAGTCGGGCACAGGCAAGACGGCTACCTTTGTGATAGGTGCTTTGCAACGTATAGATGTGCAAGACCACTCGACGCAGGTGCTTATTTTGTCCCCCACGAGAGAACTCTCCAGTCAAACGGCCAACGTAGCGTTGAGTCTGGGAAGCTTCATGGAGGGATTGAAGGTCAAGACACTGTTTGGTGGTTCGGCCATCGAAGAAGGCAGTAGCTTTTCCAGCAAGCACGTTCCACACGTCATTTGTGGGTGTCCTGGTCGTGTCTTTGACATGATGCGTCGTGACCGTATCAGCAGCAAAACTATCAAGTTGATTATTTTGGACGAGGCCGATGAAATGTTGTCTGCTGGGTTCAAAGAGCAAGTGTACAATATTTTCCAGTATCTGCATGCGGATGTCCAGGTGTGCTTGTTCAGTGCTACCTTACCCGATGACATCAACATGATTGTGGACAAAATCATGCGCAATCCGGTCCGTATATCGGTGAAACGAGAACAATTGACTTTAGAAGGCATACGACAATTCTTTGTGGCTGTCGACGATGACCGTCAGAAATACGTGACCATGAAAAATCTTTTTTCAACCATCAATCTCACCCAAACCATCATCTACTGCAACAGCATCAAACGAGTGCAAGACTTATACGAAGCCATGTTGGAAGATGGATTCCCCGTGTGCCGCATCCACAGCAATATGGACAAAAGCGAACGCGACAAGGCATTCAATGAGTTCCGGCTTGGCAATTTGCGGATGCTGATATCGTCGAATGTCACTGCACGAGGCATCGATATTCAGCAAGTGAGTGTGGTCATCAATTTTGATTTGCCCAAATGTGTGCATACCTATTTGCATCGTATTGGGCGTTCGGGACGATGGGGTCGCAAAGGTGTAGGCATCAATTTCATCACCCGTCGAGACATCATGCAACTCAAGAGGATTGAAGAACACTACGCTACGCAAATAGACGAGTTGCCTAGTGACATAAGTTTCTTGAAAGCAGTATAAATCATTCTGCATTATTATTCATCATTCATCCTTGATTATTTATCCTTCATTATTGAACTATATTTTGTTTCCTGTTCCATGTATTCGTAAAATTAATTCATTATATTTCTGTCTTGTTTAATATAAATATAATGACATCCAAATTATCCAATGTCTTAGCAGACACAAAGGTCGATGAAATCAACGACCATTTCAAACTGCCCATCTATTACAATGAGAGCAAACGGCAGCTCAACAAACACATTGTGCGTGATTTAGAATTAGTCGATACGATGGACCCATCGTGCAATCCAATTTATACTTTCTGTTTTGACAACGACAACGACGTATCGAAGCAGTTGAATCGTCAAATGGTACAGTATTACACGACGGACATTGCCTTCCTGTCGGAAAATCAAATACTTTTGAAGGAATACAAACCATTGAGCGTAAAGTACACGGATTACTCCAGCAACTACAAGAACATCCTTTCTATATGGAACGAACTGAAGATTGATGCAGGATTCAAGGAGAGATACTATTATATTGAATGGGAAATGTTGGAGTTCCTGAATCGGTCTGAATGGTTCCTGCAGTTCATCAGTTTCTATAACTTGATGTCCCCCGTCATTTCTCTCCTCGTTCCAATCATCATTCTCATCATTCCGTTTGTAATTATTAAAATGAAGGGAGTCACCATCACCATCAACGAGTACATTGAGGCATTGAAAATCGTCGCCAATCAAAATGCCATTGGCAAGTTGTTCGTGGTCAATTTCAATGAAATCAATATGCAAGAGAAAACGTATATCATGATTTCTGCAGCATTTTACGTGTTTTCTATTTACCAGAATTTCATGGTTTGCGCGCGTTTCAACAACAATATGAAGACCATTCACAACCACTTCAACGAGATTCGCATTTACCTGAAACACACCATCAGCTCGATGGAAAATTATCTACAGTACACCAGTTCGTTGCAAACCCATTCTCTCTTCACCCAAGGACTGAGAGAGAACCTGGCCACATTGCATCGAATGCATTCCAAGATAGAAGGAATCACGGACTACAACATGTTCAACTTCAGCAAAATGAAGGAAATAGGATATGTATTCAAAACCTTCTACGAATTGCATACCGATGATGTCTATGACCAGGTCATCTTGTATTCGCTTGGGTTTCATGGGTATGTCGATTGCTTAAAAGGCTTGCAGGACAATTTGGCGAACAAGAAAATCAATTATTGTCGTTTTGTCGAGCACACGAAAAAGTCCACTGTGATGGAGTCAGGCTACTACGCTTCGTTAAAAGATGGTGAGCCAGTAAAAAATACGGTGGATTTGAAGAAGAACATGATTATCACTGGTCCCAATGCCTCTGGCAAGACGACCGTGCTGAAATCCATGCTCATCAATATCCTCCTTTCGCAGCAATTTGGGTGTGGGTTTTATGAGTCGGCCAAATTGACCCCCTATCACCACATACACTGCTATCTGAATATTCCCGACACTTCTGGTCGCGACAGCTTGTTCCAAGCGGAAGCCCGACGATGCAAAGAAATATTGGACGCAGTGGATGACAACGACACGGAAAGACACTTCTGTGCATTTGATGAGCTGTATTCAGGCACGAACCCGGAGGAAGCGGAGCAAAGTGCCACTGCGTTTATGAGGTATCTCACCAAGCGGAAAAATGTTGCGTGCATGTTGACCACCCACTTCATCAAGGTGTGCAAGCGATTGGAGAAGACGAAAAGTATCGTGAACTGTCGTATGAAGACGGAGAGAACTGACAACAAATTGCGATACAATTATGTTTTAGAGAGAGGTATCTCGGACATCAAGGGGGGAATCATTGTGCTGAAACAGATGAACTATCCAAAGGAAATTCTGGATGAAACGGACCAAAAGAAATTCGTTTGTACGTAGATTTTATTTATATAGTCATTTTGTAAAAATAAATGTCAATTTTCACGAGTTCATTTCTAACGGTTTTAGGCGTTGTTGTGTTGGCCTTGGCCTTGGCTGGTGTGGTGATCTATTTTGAAGGGAAGAGGAGAGAACAAAACCACAAGATAACCACTATGTTTAGTTTAGTGTCAACATTGGCAGAAGACTTGGGAGCGGTCAAGATGGGACTGCATCATTTTGCTGGGGCTGGAGCAGGGGTGTCTATTCCTCGTATGGACGTCAGGGTCACACGTGTTCCCGAAATGTATGCTTCTTCAGGTCAAGTTATTGAAGTGTCTGATGGTGACTTGGAAGACCTAGAAGCTGAAGAAGAGTCCGAATTTGATGATGAAGAATTGGAGACAGACAACGAACCGGAGACAGACGAAGAACCAGACTTAGACGAAGAAGAACCAGACTTAGACGAAGAAGAACCAGAGTCGGACGAAGAAGAACCAGAGTCGGACGAAGAACCAGAGTCAGACGAAGAACCAGACTTAGACGAAGAACCGGAACCAGTTGAAGAACCTGAACCAGTTGAAGAACTGGAACAAGGCGAAGAACCTGGACCAGTTGAAGAACAAGGCATTCAGCATATCAAGGTCCTGGAAGAACTGTTGGACGATGTGGACTTTTCACTGGAAGAGCCAGAAAACATACTCGACGAGTTGGAAGAACACGAAGGATTTGAAGAACACGAAGGATTTGAAGAACACGAAGTGTCATCAGAAATTAAGACAGTTTCGGTATCGATGGAGGTTCCTCCACTTGACCTCAAGAAGGTACAACTACCCAAGCTCCGACAAATGGCCGTTGAAAGGGGCCTCGTCAGCAACGCAGAAGTTACCAAATTAAAGAAGCAAGACTTGGTCAAACTCTTGGGGGTAGAATAGTTTAGGGGGTGGGTACCTTTTTTTATATACTAAATATATAATATATAATATATAGAAAGCATGAGTTGGGCAACTTGTTACAGCGGTTCAAACAATATCGATTTCAACTTTCCCCCGATTATGAACGATGGACGCAACTATGCCATGTGGCAACCAGACGCTGTTGTGAATGAGCGCATCCAAATGAAAGAAGGTATCCAATCCAACTTTGCATACCGCAAGTTTTTGCAGCAAAATGGATTACAAATCATGAACTACAACAACGAAGAAGCTTGCTACACACTTGGTCTGAACCCGCATTACCAAACCAATGCTACACCTTCCAGCAATGTGCCCTTCACCTTTCAGGGTACCTTCGACACCGCCAAACCAGGGTTTGGATACTGCAATTCCGACCTGAAGAATCCTTATCTGTCAAGAGAACAACTGAACGCACGGTTGGTGGCACCTTCCATCAACATGAACACAAAGAATCAATAAAGCAAAGGGTTTAAACAAACCAAGTATCTTTATACACATACATAACATAATACGTATACATATGAAGCTTCTCTCCATCGATGTCGGAATAAAGAATTTAGCGTTTTGTCTTTTCTCAAAAGAAGGTGGAGATGACAGTCTACGGGTGACCAAATGGGACGTAGTGAATTTGGCAGACAGTGAAACGTACCAATGTAGCGAATGCGGAAAGCCCGCCAAATTTAGGAAACAAGAACAAGAACAAGAACAAGAACAAGAACAAAGTCTTGCATATTGCGCGAAGCATGCGAAGAAACAAAAGGTGTTCTTGGTGCCCGGTGCTGAACAAAAACCTGCCTTCATCAAGAAGCAGACGACAGCGAAACTGTTGCAGCTGGCACAGGGATACAACTTGGATGTCCCAAATGCGAAGAAAGCAGAATTGGTGTCCCTTTTGAACACTCATATTGCTAGAAAGTACTTGCAACCCATTGAAAGCAAAAAGGCAAAGGAGGTGGATTTGTTTAGTGTAGGCATTAATTTAAGGAACAAATTCAATCAGATATTCCAAGAGGAGGAGAGAATCGAGACGATTGTTATCGAGAACCAGATAGGACCATTGGCGATACGCATGAAAACCATCCAGGGGATGCTGGTGCAGTATTTTGTCATGTCTCATTTGCACGTTCAGCACATTGAATTCATTTCGGCTTCCAACAAACTCAAAGACTGTCAGGACAAGCAAGAGAAGGCAAAGTACAGTGACCGGAAGAAATTAGGTATTGCGAAGTGCTTGGAATCGGTAACAGAAGACCCGCGGTTCAGCGAACACCTAGCGTACTTTAATACCCACAAAAAGAAGGACGATTTGTCTGATTCGTTCTTGCAAGGTATGTGGTACTTAAAAAGTCAAACAAAATGAAATCAAAGTCTTAAAAAAAACGAAAAAATACGAATAAGACATTATATATTTTCTTATTCGTACGACTTAAAATTAAATGTTCTAGTTAATCAATAAGAATATGTCAGATTTACTGGAAATTACCGAGTTGGATTTGAACGACAACGATTTTGGGGGAGGAAGAGGAAGTTCAAGCAATTTTGGCGGTGGATTAGAGCTTCTCATGAATGACAAAGCTAAGGATGGTCGTCGTCCCACCAGCGACATTGATTTAGAAGATTTGAACAAATTAGAAAACGAACTGAACGACTTAGTGGACGATGGATATCCCAGTTCTTCCTCTTCCTTTGCCCCCAAATCCGACTTGTTTGACAAACCGAAGGTCTCTTTCGATGATTTTGGCCACGACAATTTAGGAAAAGCAACATTCAATACCGAAAACGAAAGCAAGACGTGGGATGGTTACGGTAAATTCAACAACATTCCCTTAAACCCAGACAAACCTGTGCCCTTGGAACCCAAGATGTCCAAGGAGGAGATGTTACGTGAGAAGTTCAAATACTTGCGCAAGTTGGAGGCTTTAGAAAAGAAAGGGGTAGAATTGTCGAAAAAGTATTCCATGGAGTCGTCCTTGCAGGAGATGATGGGTGAATACGAGACCATCATGGATGAGAAGTCGAAGCAGAATTCCGTCAAATTCCAAGGCAACATGCTGATGTCGATTATCAACGGCATTGAGTTCTTAAACGGTAAATTTGACCCATTCGATATCAAGCTCGATGGATGGTCTGAGCAGGTGCAAGAAAACATTTCGGATTACGACGATATTTTCGGGGAACTCCACGAGAAATACAAGAGCAAGGCCTCGATGGCGCCCGAGTTGAAGCTACTCTTTCAATTAGGAGGAAGCGCGATGATGGTCCACATGACGAACACCATGTTCAAGAGTGCGATGCCAGGCATGGACGACATCTTCCGTCAGAATCCAGACTTGATGCGCTCGTTCCAAAATGCTGCGGTGAACTCGATGGCGCAAACCAGTCCGGGGTTCTCTGGGTTCATGTCCAATGTTGTAGGCGGGCCACCGCCACCAGTGGCCACTCAGGGTCCGAATGCGGTGCCACCCCCTGTGGGACGACCTGGTAACAACAGTTTTCCCGGCAGACCAGACATGAACATGGGGCGAAGTAATTTCGAGGATGGTATCAATTTACGAGAGAACTTCGATAGACAAGACATGACGAGTAGAAGACCTCCTCCAGCGAGCACAAGACCAGAAATGAAGGGGCCCAGTGACATTTCCGATATTCTCTCTGGATTGAAGACGAAAACCATCAATATCCAGGCACCACCTGTCCCTCAACAACAACAACAATATAACAATGATACCAGTACCATCAGCTTGAACGACCTGAAGGAAATGCAGGCGGAGGGCAACTTACCAAAGCAAAGTAGACGCAGAAAGAAGTCGGCAAGCAACACCATCAGCTTAGACATCTAAAAAATCAATAGTAGTTCGGGTAATAGTGTGGATAATAATGGGGATAATAGTGTGGATAATACATGACTCGGCCGGTCTCGAACTCTCTTGTGCTTGTAAAGCCTTCGCTCAATTTCTTAACACTAAACAACAACAAGAACAACCATACCAGCAAACCCGCTCCTAATGCAATCAACAAATATAAATATAAATAGAAATGATTCTTCATTTGGATTTATACAGTATATAATAGGTTCGGAAAGAAAATAAGCTGCAACACATACCTTTTCTCTCTACGCTAGAGTATCTCCAAATGCTCAAAATTCTTCTGAAATTGGTTGAGAATGGACATCAAAGGAGTTTTCCCTTTGTCATAGAGGAGAGAATCAAATATCAGCTTCATGTTGCCGACCATGCTCTGGCGATTCAGGTGCAACCATATGACAAACACGATAAACAGAAACAGTGTGAAGAAAACATCCTTCCATTCGATACGCTCGTTACGCAGATAGTATAATGGCAACACTTTGATGACGGTATTGATGAGCAAGAACTGGACGATGGTGCGCAGCTTGGTGCCATAAGAAAGCATCAAGATTAACAAGGACGTGTTCTCCAACAATCCAATCACTAAAGCAAACTTTGGAGAGAAGCCAGGTGGGAAATCAACGAACACGTACAGGAGAAACCACGCAAACACCCAATAGGAGAACACCAAATCCGCACGTATGGGCAACATAACGT
>Ga0209550_10000414_pt1 | contig 39298 bp, 33 predicted proteins | sample LauGreSuBDMM15SN_2_FD_187567 | JGI IMG/M metagenome (GOLD analysis project Ga0209550, IMG submission 187567) | Freshwater lake microbial communities from Lake Michigan, USA - Su13.BD.MM15.SN (SPAdes) (version 5) | ecosystem: Environmental > Aquatic > Freshwater > Lake | place: Lake Michigan...
CGAGTCGATAATCCCCTTGCCGCCGCCCTTGTAGCTCGCGCCAAACGTTGCCGTGCCCGTGCGGATCTCCTCCACGACGCGCCGATCCACCGCATCGCGCACGAGCGATGCACCCGCCTGCGCGAGCACGAGGCCGTAGGCCACCTCAGCCGCCTGGGTCGTCACTGGCGCGACCACAAACGGGCGATCGACGCGCAAGGTTTTCTCCGTGGCCTCGCCGTCGGGCGCGAAGTTAATCCCGCCGTTCCAGTTGTCGGCGCTGATTGCCGGAAAGCCTGCGACAAAATTTCCCGCCGCAAACATTTTCCCGCGCGGATCCTTCTGTAGAAAAATCCGGCCGCGCACTTTGTCGTCCGTGGCCGGGCCAGACTTGTAGTAATTGTTGATCCAATTCCGCGGCCAGAGTTCACCGCCGTAAGCACTGTTAAAGCCCCAGTTGTAAATCACGTTGTTGCGGTAATCCATCAGGCCCGAGTCGACGTTACCTGACGCGCGCGGATTCCGGCTCGAGTGGTGCGCGAGGATATTATGATGCCACGAACCGCCCGGCCCGCCCCACAAGCCGCCATAGCCGTGGTTACCTTTCTTGTGGATCGAGTGGTAAAGACTCTCGCTGACGAGGCACCATTGCACCGTGAGGTTGGCGGCCTTGTTGATGGAAAAAGTCTCGTCCACACCCCAACTCGCCGAACAGTGATCGACCACGATCTGGTTCCCCGCCCCCCCGAAAGCGTCCTGCTCCTTCCCTTTTTCATCGCCCGGACGGAACCGCAGATAACGCATGATCACCTGCGAGGTATCGAAGTTTACCTGATAATTCTTGATACAGATGCCGTCTCCCGGTGCCGTCTGGCCGGCGATGGTAAGATACGGCTCGCGAATCTTCAGCTCCGACTCGAGCGCGATCGTGCCCGACACCCGAAACACGACGGTGCGTGGGACCTTCGCGCTCACCGCCGCCCGAAAACTTCCCGGACCGGCGTCGTGGAGATTCGTGACCTCGATCACTTTACCGCCGCGACCACCCACCGTGTATTTTCCAAAGCCCTCGGCACCCGGAAACGCGGGCGCATGGCCGGGCCGCAGATTGCGCAGCGTGACCGACCGTGCCTTAGCGTCATAGCTCAGATCGCCGACCCAGCCATCCGGTAAAATCACGCGGTCGAACTGCCCCTCAAGTGACTCGACGCCCGGACCGATGAGGGAATACACCGACGCTTCGTGCGGCTGAATGCGCCCCGTGAAACGCACCTCCAGGGCCCCCGCCAAACGCACCCGCCCGCGCGTCACCGGACGCAGCACTTCATGGTCGTTCACCTCGATGACGGTAACCGCCGGCGTCTCAGCGGCCGACATCCCCCGATTCGCCGAAAAAGCCGCCACCACGAGCCCAACCAATCCGCGCGCCCACCTCGGCAACCCAATTTTCGGCAGGGAAAAGGAGGGCGCGATGGTCATGGGAGCAACGCGTGAAACGCGCGCCGCAGCGCAGAGGGGTTGAGCACACTAGAGCATAGCAGGAAACATCCGCTCGCACATGGGACCAAGGTCCCAAAGCACGTCGCCCGATCCTTTACCCGCACTCACCGCAACCGCACCATCAGCTGGTTCCGTCCATTCACGCCGAGCTTCTTAAAGATTGAAGTCAGCTGCCCCTTCACGGTCTTAACACTCTTCCGAAGTCGCCGCGCGATCTCCTCATTGTCGAGTCCGGCACTCACCTGACGGGCAATCTCGCGTTCAGCCACCGTGAGCTGCCCGAGCAGAGAATGCGCCGGCAACTGGTCGAGCGCTGGCATGGCCGCGTGATTCTCGAGATAGACAATAAATCCGGGATACGCGGTTCGTACGTGTTCCTCCACGTGCAAACGGATCGTCGCCGTGAACCCGACCTGCGTGGGCTGACTCACCTTCGTGGCTCCGCCCGGGTGTCGCTTGCCCATCGATTGGTGCTCAAGCCACTCGATCTTCAACGCCGCACACGCCTGCACAATCTCCCCCGGCGGCGCAAACACCGCTCGCGGCTGATACGCCCGCGCCTTCGCCGGACCAAAATTCCACAGCGCACACTGTTCGAGCCCCGCCTGGTTCACGTAGAGCGACTTCATTTCCCAGTTCAGAAAGAGCAGCGCAAACGGCAAGTGATGGTTAAATGCCTCGAGCCACCGTCGCCGCGCGCGTTCCTCTTCGGAGGCGAGCAGCCGGTGAAGCACCGTCTCGATATGCGGATACACCGCTTCGAGCAAAGCGACTTCCTTCGCCGTAAAGTCACCCTGCTTTGCCGTGCGCCGAATCGCAATCTGCGATCCTACGCGATCACCCCGCCAATAGAGCGCGACGGCGAGATGATGCCAGCCGAAGGGTTCGAGGAATTCTTTAAAAAAAGCCGAGCGCCGCAGCTCGCTCTGGTCCGGCACCACATCCGACAGCCGGTAGATTTTGATCTTCTTCGGCTGCGCGAGGACGAAGCGCGGGGTCATGTCCACTTGCCGCCGGTTTTGAAACCACTTCGTCGGTCGCTGGGCGTTCGGCGTCGCGAGGATTTCCGTCGCCTGCCAGGAGGTCTCGAAGTCGAGGAAGTTGAGATAGACGATCAGCGCGTCATAGGGAATCGTCGCGCCCAGCAAGGCCTGCAACGCCGTCCAAAATTGCGGGATGTCGTTAGCCGCGTGCAACCGCAACAATCGCGAGTCGATCCCCGCCGAGCCGTGGAGCAGCCCCCCTTGGCGCTCGCGCTTACCCTTCGACGACTCCGGTCTCTGACCGCGCGGCACGCCCGTGAGCGAGGTATGAAAGGAGTTCTTCATGAGGGGCCCTCGTTGTCGGCCAATTCAATCCACCGCGCAACTCCACAGCTTCACCTCACCCACCGGCGGTCAGAAATCCCGATTAACTGTTTCCAGAGTGGTCACGCGTCCGACGGATCGGTGACACTGCTGTCCACGCAGGTTTTACGGAACGACGGTTTCCCAACCGCCAGTGTGTCGGCGGCAAGCCGGGCGCCTGGAAAGCGTCCCTCCGTCGGCCCGGTGCCCCTGGACCGACAATCAGGAGATGCGTCCACACCCCCGGCTTCGCTCTCCGCCGGCACACCGCAACGCACGTCACGCTGCCCATCCAGCTCGATTACAATTCGCTCATGTATTCCGTACGCGCTTCGTAACAGAAAAATCCCTACGGGCGAGCAAGCGGGATGCCGTAGAAAAATAACCGTCGCCCGCCGCCGCACACGGGGTTCACGCCCGGGCGCTGGTCACGCGGGGACGATGCAGCACGGAAGCAGCGCAGCGTCGGTCATGCCGTGGATAATTTTCTTGTCGGGCGGACAAAATGTCGCGAGCGCACCCGACAACTCAGCCCGACCGCCGATCACGAAATAGTAAGGACAGAGTCGGAGGCGGCCGGGCTTGATGGCGGCTGCGACCGGCGCTGAACCTACCGCCGCCCGCGGGTCGAAGAGCGGATGCTCAAGACGGCGCGGCTTCTTGAAGGCTTGCAGCACATGAAGATTCGTCGGCGCGAGTGCGATGGCGTGGGCGACACCGGCCTGCCACTCTTCCCTCGAGCAATCACTGCCCAGCACCACACTGCGCGCGCCCCAGGCGGTCTCATGGTAGCCGCTGATCTTGATGATGAGATCGCGTTCCTTTTGCGACGCACCCACGAGGTCGCGCCAATCGTTGAGCGAACGTCCGCCGACACGCGGTCCGTCGAGCACCGCGCCCGGCGGCAACGGCGCCGGATCAATCACCCACGAAGGCGGGATCAGCGCCCGCAGCAGTTTCAGCGAGGGACCGCTCAGCGCCTCCGACCAATAGTCCTGCAACCGGTGATGGTGGAACAGCGCGAGACTGAGCTTCTCCTCTTGGAAGGGCCGCATCGGTGGCGCAATGGCGACCTCGCCGGCCCGCCAAGATTCGAAAATAAATTTCTCGGTGCGGATGTTCCCAAGGTCGAAGAGTTCAAAGAACCGATAGAGAATATCAATTTTCTCCGGGTTTCCGTCGGAGTCGTAGAACAGCGAGTTCTCGAGCGGAAAAATATCCTCCGGCCGCAGACAAAAGACCCGCTTGCCCAGCAGCTGCAACTGGTGCGCCAGCCACTCCATTTCCGGCCGGTAGGTCCCCGCCTCGTCGCTCACGATGAGTGCAATGAGTGGATTCAGCACACCGGGCCGCAACGCCGTCAGCGATGCGTGAAAACCCCTAATCATCGCGTCGCCGGCGCCGAGGATCGGAGCGGTCACGCTCCCGTCGGAATACAGCCGATTCAAAAAGGCCGTCAGCCCAATGCCACCCGGCACGGAGTCCAGTTCAGTGAGCACGAAACCTTCATCCGTCAGCAATAAATCCGGTCGCAACACCGTCGGAAACACCCCTCGATTTTGTGGGTCGCGCGCGTGCTCGGCCAGCGCCGCCGGCTTGCCTCGATCCAGATAGTCGGCGACCCACGGCGCGAGGAGCGGCTTGTTGCGCAGGAGATTTTTTCCGGCCACCGAACGCAGGTAGAGCGTCTCTAGGGCGTGGTGAAATTCGAGGCACGCCGCACCGATCGCTTCGAGCTCGGCGACTTGCACCGGCGTGAGCGGCCACGCATCGGGCGAAAGCTGCCACGTCTTGTCCTCAAACAACGGCTTCCCGGCCAGCGTGGAGCGGATGTGTTCGTAGGTCAGGGGCATACCGGAAGGGCGCATGACTCAGGCCGAGGTTCTAATCCCCAACGACGGAAATAAAACGAAACCTCCGCAATGCCATCCAAGTCGCTCGGGAGCTTCCTAGAACATGAGGCATAGGTCATTGCGGTGCTCCAGCCGCTTACTCTTCCATCTGGATATCCTTGTTCCGGTGGCGCGGACAGCCTGCGCGCAGCCACGCGTTCACAAAGCGGTCGAGATCACCGTCGAGCACACCCTGCGTATCGCTTGTGCTGATGCCGGTGCGCAGGTCCTTCACCATCTGGTAAGGCTGGAGCACGTAACTGCGAATCTGCGCGCCGAAGCCGATTTCACCTTTTTCTCCGTAGAAACGGTCCATCTCCGCGCGCTGCTCATCCTGCCGTCGTTCGTAAATGCGGGCCTTCAGGACGACCATCGCGGTGGCCTTGTTCTTGATCTGCGAACGCTCGTTTTGGCAAACGACCACGATGCCCGTCGGCGCGTGCGTCAGACGAACCGCGGAGTCTGTGGTATTGACGCCCTGACCGCCCTTGCCCGACGAACGGTAAACGTCGACCCGGAGGTCGTCTTCTTTGATCTCAATATCGATGTCCTCGGTGATCTCGGCGACGACGTCGATCGCGCAAAACGACGTATGCCGACGCTTGTTCGAATCGAACGGACTGATGCGGACGAGCCGATGCACGCCGCGCTCAGCCTTAGCGTACCCGTAGGCATTTTCGCCCTTGATGAGAATCGTGGCCTTACTGATACCTGCGGTGTCACCCGGCTGCACATCCATGAGTTCGACGGAGAAATTCCGCCGCTCCGCCCAGCGCGAATACATCCGGAAGAGAATATCGGCCCAGTCGTTCGACTCCGTGCCGCCCGCACCAGCCTGAATCGAGAAAATGGCGTTGTTGCGGTCGAACTGCCCAGTGAGGAAGGACGCGATCTCCAGTTCGTCCAACGCCGTGGACAGCCCCGCGAGCGAGTCCTTGAGTTCGAGGTCGTAGGCCTCCTGCGCGGCAATGTCTTCGCCCGCCATGAGCTCCAGCATGACCCCGATGTCGTCGATTTTCTTTTGATAGGCGACGACCGGAAGCACGGACTTCTTCAAGCCGTTGAGCTTGCCGATATGTTTCTGGGCCCGCTCATTGCTGGTCCAAAAATCGGGAGCGCCCATCTGGGCGTCCATAGCCTCTATTTCACGTAACTTTTGATCGCAGTCAAAGAAACCTCCAGAGATGCCCCGAGCGCTTCTTGATGGATTCGATTTGGTTTAGATTTTCGGTGGAGACCATAATGACGAGCGGTGATGGCTGCAAAGTGCGACCGAAGTCGCAAGGGGAAAATCGGCACGGCGCAAAACAGATTGATCGCGTGGCTCTGCCGTCCGCGGGTTTGGCTCGGCGGTCATTTCTTGAGGTCCTTTCAAAAAAACATTTTCGAACCCGGAGGATAGCAATAAGCCGAATTTCGGAACTGCCGCGATCAACCCGGTAGGGAAACAACCCATCGCATTCAAACGGCGGGCCGCCCCTTACTTCCAGCCCGTCCGTTCCTCCCCAAGGCGGATGAGATCCACGGAGGTTTTTCACCGCTCGATCTCGCAACATCTCGCAAAATTCCGCTGCGCGTTGGTCGCGATCGAGGGATGCGATCGCACCCATAACCGCAAGTTGCTGGAGCACGTCGTTCGCGCAAGGAATGTTCGCGCAAGCAATGTTCGCGCAAGGAACCCTTCGCGCAACGGCCGAGGGCAGCCACGCCCGCCGCGATGAGGGTTGCTGAACTGTTCGGAGCGCCGCTTGCCGTGTGCTTCCCCGGCGCGGGCGCTCTCGCGTATCGGTTCAGCGGACACACTGTGAACAACGCCACCCGAGGACCTCGCATGCCGGAAAAATCTACCGTTTAGCGTCGCAGCCGCTGCCTTCCTCCCGCTCAAAACGCCGGCGCTTGCCCCCTATTTGGATTTGGCCGAAGCACCGGCGCCACCCTGCCGTTTCACCAGCTGCGTGCGCAGATAGGTGTCGGGCACGGCATTCTTCCACGCCGCAAGCCAGATCGCGCCCAGCATTTGCCCTCCTTGGAGCAACTGTCCCTCGATGAATGCGCGCCCTTCAGGGACGATGGCCTCATCGCGGCCGTGGCTGAGCTTGCCCGCTTTCTCGAGTTGATAGAGCGGCTCGACGAGTTGGTGTTGCGCCAGCAGATAATCCATGACGGCAACAAACATCGGATCGCGGCCATCTTCCCGCGAAGCGACCGAAATTGCCGCTGCAGGTTTCACGCGCGGCGCGAGACCGGCGAACGTAATCCCTGCCTTCGCCACAAAACCGCCGTCGATCCACGAATGAATCCCGGACCACTTCGTGTAGCCCTTGGGATTATCGCCGACCCAACCATTGTAATGGTTCGTCGTGTGCAAGGGCTGCGCGCAGTCGCCCACATAATGCCCCATGACACCCATCACGTAGAGAATATTGGCCTGCGCATTGGCGACCTCCTCGGGCGTGCCGAGCTCTGCCATCACTTTCAGATAACCGAAACCCGAGCGCAGCCGCCCAAAGTATTCGGTAATCGCCCACGGCGCGAAACCCGGCCACTCGCGCGTGTGGTCAGAATTTTTTGCGACGTCGACCGCGGGAAACTTGTCCGCATTCGCGGCTCGGCCCGCCGCGAACTGAACGACGAACTCAAAGCGAAACGACGTGAGCGTCGCCAGATCGAGCCCCGCATCCGTGAGCTGCTCGAGATCGCAGAAATGATCCGTCCAACTTCCCCCCGAATGCTTCATCGTGAGATCGGGCGTATTGCGCCAGCGATCAGGTTCCCCGCTGAGAAACATCACCCGCTCCATCGCCCCCGCCTCCCGCACAAACGCCGGGAAATCCGCCGGCAACGATTTCAGCGCGAGCTGGTTCACCGTCCGGTGCCCGTGATAGTCCCACGCGTGGAGCACTGCAGAAGCAAACAAGGGTAATACGAAGGCGAAGTAGGAGCGTGGTTTCATGGGGTGTTTGACGGCGCGGATCGCGGGAGAGTTGCGGGAGGAACCGGAGATTTTGGCCGCACCGACTCCAGCGTGGCAGCGTAGGAACGGATACCCGCGGCCATGGCGGCGGCAATCTGTTGCCGATACGCGGGCGTCGCTGCCCGCCGCGCCTCAGCTTCATTCGACAAGAACAGCGACTCGACGAGCACGCCCGGACACGTGAGCCCGCGCAGCACCGCCATGTGCTTTGTCTTGTGCCCGCGATCAGCCGTTTTCAGCCCGGCGATCGTCTCACGGTGGAGCGCGTGAGCGAGGACCGATGTCCACGCATCGTGCCGATTAACTGGCGAAGAATCGCTCTCGGTATCGTCCGCCTGGCCAATGCCCCAGGATGTGTCGGAGCGCTGACCCGGACGGGTAAATACGTACACTTCGGTGCCACCCACGCGCGTATTTGGAAAAAGCGAATTGAAGTGAATACTGACAAACAAGTCAGCGCCCGCCGAATTCGCAATGATCGCCCGCTGCTGCAAATCCGCCTCCTTCTTTGGCGCGAGTTGGCGGTCGTCTCGCCGAGTCAACACCACGCTGTACCCCTCGGTCTTGAGCAACTTCTCCAGCCGCAGGGCCACGTCCAGCGCGAGAACCTTTTCTTGAATCCGCAACGAATTATTTTCCATGCCCGGGTCAGACCCACCATGACCGGGATCGAGCACGATCGTCCGCAGCCGCGGGACCGGATCACTGACCAAATCAGGCCGCAGCAGCGACAGGAGGCAGCGCTCGTAGTCAGTCTTGCTCACGTAAAGCCGACCGAGATGGAGCCGTACCGCGTCACCCAGAAAAATCCGGAGGCCGCTACAGCTGACTTCGCGTTTTTCCGCCGTGAGCACCAGTCGGCGGGCACCCACGACCAACGTCAGCTGACGCTTGCTCTCTTCCCAGGTCGCCTTCGACGCCAACCGAGCAGCCATGTCGTCCGCCGCCACGTAATCCTTCCCCCTGATCCGCGTCGTCGGCAATGGGGCAAGCGGTCGTGAAGCGGCGACTCGGTTCGCACCACTGCCGCCTGCGACTCCAGCCGCGGGACGCGAAGGAGCGGCCCGCAACGGCGACGCGGTATCTTGGCTCGCTGGCGACGCCGCATCCGTCGCGGCTACGCACGCGAGGAACAGCAGTAAAAATCCGCCCAACACGCCGAAACGGCCAGCCGCCGAGAACATGGCGGCGGAGCGTTAGGTTGTCTTCGGAGCGGCGAGCGAAGATGGCTCAACCTCGTCGTCATCGTCATTGTCCTGCTCCGGGCCATCGTCGATCGCTTGGCTGGCGCTGCCTGCGACGTGCCACTTGGGCTTACGTTTGTTCGGCGCCAATGGCGTCAGCATGACGTGAATATTTCTCCCGATCAGCTTCGGCGGCGCATCGGGATGGCTCATCCCCACGAGCTCGGCCACCGCACGAGTCATCAGATTGAACCCGATGTCGGTGTGGGCCATTTCGCGACCGCGAAACTTGAGGCGGAGTTTGACCTTGTTACCGTGGGCTAGAAATTCCTCGGCATGCCGAACCTTCGTGAAAAAATCGCCGTCCGCGATTCGCGCGGTGAACTCGATTTCCTTGATCTTGCTCGCGGTGGATTTCACGTGCGAGGTCTTCTTCTGCTCCTCGTAAACGTATTTACCGAAATCCATAATGCGGCACACCGGCGGCGTCGCATTAGGCGCAACCTCGACGAGATCGAGCCCAACCTCAAGCGCGAGACTGATCGCTTTTTGCGTGTCGATGATACCGAGCTGACGCCCTTCGGGTGAAATCAAGCGAACCTGCGGAACCTTGATACGGTGGTTGCGACGGATGGCCGCAAACGGGTCGACATTGCGACGTTGATAAGAGCCGGAACGGTTGCCGCCAGCGGCAGAGGGAAACGAAGTAGCCATCAATAAGAATTTAACGAATGATTAGGTCGGTGATGGATTTCGCCCAGACCAGCAGGGATGACAACACCTATTTAGCCAACTCCCCGACTCCGGACCGCGGCGCTGCGCTCATACGCTGAAACTTTCGCCACAGGAGCAACTCGCCTTGGCGTTGGGATTGGAAAACTTGAAGCCCCCGGCGACCATCGCACTCGAATAGTCGAGATGCGTGCCTTTCAAATACAGCGCGCTCTTGCTGTCCACGAGCACCCGCACACCCGCGGTATGCACCATAATGTCGCCGCGCTTTGGCTCCGGCACGAACTTCATCTTGTAACTCAGGCCATTGCAGCCGCCCCCCGTGATCGCGAGCCGCAGCAACTCTCCGGCCTTTTCCCGCGCGATCAGCGCATTAACCTTGGTGCCAGCGGCGGGCGTCAGCAGGACGAGCTTCTCGTTGCCCTCGCGCACACCCGCGGGGAGTACGATGACTGGTGGCGGCGAAAGGAGGTCAAGGGACATGCGCGGCAAAACAAACGTGTCACTCCGCGAACCGCAACGTTTTCGCGCGACCCGCTCAGACCCCTGAAAAATTACGGCGCGGTGTCGTTCGCCTGAGCTCCACCGCACCAATCGTCAGGAGCTTCTGAAGTCGCCACCGCCGCAAGCGCCACTCCCCTCCACGGGCTTGAAAAAAACGACGGTGATAACACGAGGCACGCCACCATTGACCAACTGAAACACGCTGGACGACGGACGAGCATCCCTTCGCCTGATTTAAGAAAGCGATCGAATCACACCGTGCGACGGCGCCACCCGCGCGACTAGCCCAAAGCCCGCCACGCGATGAGTCGCCGGGCGACCTTGACGGCATTCGCAAAACTCGTGCCCCGCGCCATACCCTTGCCCGCAATCCCGAAGGCCGTGCCGTGATCCGGACTCGTCCGCACGTGCGGCAGACCGAGCGTTACATTCACCGCCTCGTCAAAATCGATCACCTTGAGCGGCGCGAGGCCCTGATCATGATAGAGCGCCACCACGACATCGAATTCACCCCGCAACGCGCGCGCAAACAACGTGTCACCAGGCTCGCACCGCGAAAGCCCAGGGTAATCGAGCCGTAGTACGTCCAACGCCGGATTGAGAAAATCCCGCTCCTCGTACCCAAGGAGCCCGCCCTCACCTGCATGCGGGTTCAGCCCACACACACCGATCCGCGGACACATCATCCCCTCCGCCTTCCCGAGCAGATCCGCCGCCGCGACCGTGCGCCGCAACACCTGCGGGCCGAGCTGCTGCGGCACTGCGCTCAGAGGCACATGCCACGTTGCGAGGACTACCCGCAGCCGGCCTCCACAAAACGCCATCACGGGCTCGCCGCCCCACCGTGCTGCAAAAAACTCCGTTTGCCCAGGGAAGCCGTAGCCGATGCGCGCCAATGCTTCCTTGCTCACCGGCCCAGTCACCACGCCGCAAAATTCACCCGACGCGCAGCCCGCCGCCGCCCGCTCCATCGCCGCCCAAGCTACCCGCGCACCCTCACCCGAAGGCACCCCCGGCGTCGCCGAAAACTCCGCGCGCCCAACCGCGATTTTCTCAGCGGGTGTCGTCAGCGTCGCCAGCCAGGTGGCCGGCCCCAGCACCGCAACTTCGCCCGCCTCGTCGCCGTGCGCTGTCAGCCAAGCAGCAATGATCTCGGGTCCGACCCCCGCCGGATCGCCACACGTGAAGGCTAATTTACTCGGCATCGTCGTTCTCCGCACCGGCCGCGCGACGTGCCCGGGCAAAGCTGCGCTTGCCGCCGGCGAAAAACTCGAGGAACCGTCTCGCCTCAGCGCTGAGGTACGTCCCTGCCGCGAGCTGCCGTGCGGCCACCTCGCGAATATTGCCCACCGTGAAATACACGGCGGCAAACGCCGCCTTTAATTCCGCAATGACCGCGCGTGACACCCCTCGGCGCTTCAGACCCACGACGTTGAACCCGATGACGTCATCCCGCTCCGCCACCATGGTGAAATGCGGCACATCGCGGGTGATCGACGCATGGCCCGCCACCATCACGCCCTCGCCAATCCGACAAAATTGGTGCACCGCCGCACCGCCCCCTAAAAACGTCCCGTCCCCCACGCTGACATGGCCCGCGAGGAGCGCCGTATTCGCGAAGACGACCTGATTGCCCACCTCACAGTCGTGCCCCACATGGCTCGCAGCCATTAGAAAACAGTTCGCACCCACCACCGTAAATCTGCCCTCGTGGATCGACCGGTTGATCGTCACCTGTTCGCGAATCACCGTGCCCGCACCGATTCGCACTCCCGTCGCCGCAGCGCGGTCAAATTTCAAATACTGCGGATCGCCACCGACGACCGCGAACGGATGCACCACAACAGCGTCACCCAGCACGGCATGCTTCGTGACCACGGCGTACGCCTGAATCTCGCAGTCAGCGCCGAGTTGCGCCCCCGCCTCAACGATCGCGGTCGGATGAATGGTGGTGGCCATGGTGCCTTAACTCTTCGAGCGACGCGGGGAGGCGCGCTCCGGCAGCAAATCGAGCTGCGTGTCCTTGAGCAGATCGTAGTTTTTCAAGATGCGCATCACCTGCAACGTGTCGCTCTTGGTGTAGTTCTGGTTAGTCTCAACCTTATCGAGTAGATCCAGCAACATGGCCCGAAACGAGATGATCGCATCGACGCCCTTGGCTTTCAGCAACTCGACGCTCTGCGAGCGAAACGGCTCCGCCGTCGGCAAGCTCGGCAGCACGAGAATCTTCGTCAACGAGTGCCCGGCGTTGTCCGCCGTCTCCGCCGGAAAAAAACGCGCCGCTTCCTTGAGCACGCTCTGTTTCAGGAAACCAAAAATCTCCGGGCTGCTCTTGAGCATTTGCGGCGTAAACACCCCCGTGTGCCAACCTTTCACGGAGACCACCGCCTTCTGGACAAAAGGTAGTTCATTCGAGAAGAGAAAAAAATCTGGCTTCCGCTCCGTGCGCTTCCACGCTGGATTGTAGACGACCAAATCGATCTCCTCGTCTGCGAGCTTGCGGCGCGAGGACACCTGATACTTGCGCGCTTGGCGGACCAGAAATCCGTTTTGCTCGAAATATTCGCGGACAATACCTTCGTCGATGGCAGACATGTTGAAAAGTAGTGAGTAGTGGGTAGCGGGTAGCGAGCATTTTGAAAAGCGGCGCCCGCTCCACTGTCCCCGCCGCACTCCGGTCGACGCGCCCCTGCCCCATTACGCCGCCCCGACTTCGCGAAAACTCTCCTCAATCAACGCCGGCGAAATTCCATCTTGGGTCGCCGCTTCACCCAGTCGCTTCAAGACCACCATGCGCAGCCCACCCGCGCGCACCTTCTTGTCCCGCGTCATCGCCGCGTGCAAATCCCCAAAAGCCAGCGGTGCCCGCAAACGCACCGGCAGCGCATGCGCCGCGACCACGCGCTCGACGCGCCCCACGTCCGCCGCCGTCACGTAACCGAGTTTATGCGACAGTCGCGCTGCCGCGCACAATCCGATCGCGACCGCCTCGCCGTGCAAATATTCTCCGTAGCCCGCCGCATTCTCCACCGCGTGCCCAAAGGTGTGACCGAGATTGAGCAGCGCGCGCCCACCGTCCGCCGCGGTCTCGCGTTCGTCAGCCTCGACGATGCGGGCCTTCAGCGCGCAGCAGCGGCGGATCAGCGCGGCGAGAGTCGGGCTCGCGGCGGTGAGCGGGGATTTCTCTAGGTCGTCAAAAAGCCCGGCATCGCCGAGCAGGCCGTATTTGATCACCTCGGCGGCACCGGCGGAAAACTCCCGCGGCGGCAAGGTGGCCAGCAAATGGGTTGAAATGAAGACGCCTCGCGGTTGATGAAAGGCTCCGGCGAGATTTTTTCCTGCCGCGAGGTTGATCCCGGTTTTCCCGCCCACCGAGCTGTCCACCATCGCGAGCAACGTCGTCGGCACCTGGAAAAAATCAATCCCGCGCAGCCAGCTCGCCGCGGCGAATCCCCCGAGGTCCCCGATGACGCCGCCGCCGACCGCGAAGAGCGCGCCACCACGGTCAATTTTATGCTCAGCGAGAAAATCCAGCACGCGACCGAGGCCGGCGAGCGACTTGCTCCCCTCGCCCGGCTCGACGATCAGCATCGGCGTCTCACCAACCATCGCACGCAAAGCGGCGCTTTGCGCCTGGTCGAAATTCGTATCGGTCAACACCGCGACTCTGCGCCCGGCAGTTGTGCGCTGCGTCACTTCATGGCGCACCTCCGTCCCCAAGTCCGCGGCGATGTGGATCGCGTAGCTGCGTTCAGCGAGATTGATTTTCAGCGTTTCTGCCATGAGCCGAACAGCGGAGCAGAACGTCGACTGCTAAGCAGGCGAAAAAACCTATAAAAAATCAGAGCCTTCCCCACGTCGCACCTCGGTCGCACCTCGATCGTTTCTACTTACTTGACGAGCACGAGTGGCCCGACGGTTGACGGATGCACCCCACGTGGACGGCGCCCACGGCTTCGCCCGTCACCACCGGCTACTCCTCCGCGTCGCCCCTTCAAACCGACTGGCGCCAATCATTCAATCCGAGCTGGAGCAGCTTCCGGTGGTTGAAATGATTCCATTTTAAATCGACCGCGAAATCGAGAGGCACACCCAAGGGCGGCATGCGGTGCGCCATCTTCCAAGCGACGCCATGCATGCGACGGCCCCGCCCATCCTCAAAATGAAAACGAAAATGATGCTCCTTGAAAATCTCCGGCCGCGTCCGCAGCACCACTCCTCTCACCCCAAAAATGGGCTCAGGGTTTGCCTGACCAAACGGATGCAACAAATCCAACTCGTCCATCAAATGCTCATTGATCTGCTCAGGCGTCAGCCAGGCCGACAGAGCTAGCTGCGCCTCCGCAATGTCGCTCCCCGCGTGGGCGCGCACGGCCTCGGCGAAGGCGACGCGAAACGAGGTGAGATTAACCTTGGGTAGCGAAATCCCGACCGCCATCGGATGACCGCCCCAACTCGTCAATTCTCCACAGCACGTGCCCAAGACTTCCACAAGATTCACCCCGTCGACACTGCGCCCAGAGCCTTTCGCCATCTCTCCGTCGTTGCCGAGCACCACACAGGGTCGGTTGTATTTGCGCGAGACGCGCCCGGCTACGATCCCGACGACACCGGGGTGCCAGTCTTCATGGAACAGCACGATCCCCGGCAGGGCCAAAAACTCCGTCTCCACCAGACGCTCCGCTTCCTCCGTGATGCCACGTTCGATGTCCTGACGCTCGCGGTTAAACGTGTCCAATTGCTCCGCCGTGTTTTCGCAAAACTGCTCATCGTCACTGATCAACAACTCCACCGACAACGCCGCATCGGCGAGCCGTCCGCTCGCGTTGATCCGCGGTCCCAAGCGAAACGAAATATCGGTCGGTGTAAGTCCATTCTCGGGTCGCACGCCCGCCACGGCCATGAGCGCACGCAGTCCGGGCCGTTTCGTCGTCTGTAAGATCCGCAGTCCGTGTCGTGCAAAAATCCGGTTCTCCCCCTGCAACGGCACGAGATCCGCCACCGTCCCCAGCGCGACGAGGTCGAGATAATCACGGAGCTTGATGGCAAACGCGATCGGGTTGTTCTCGAAGCGCAGTTGCTTGAGCAGTCCATGACAGAGCTTAAACACGAGACCGACCGTGCAAAGATTTCGCCACGGCGCATCCGCGTTGCTCTCGTCCGGTTCCACGTGCGGATTGATCAAAATCCCCTCAGTCAGCACTTGCTCGCGCGAACGATGGTGATCGACCACTAATACATCAATCCCCTGCGCGCGCAGGTAGGCCACCTCCTCGATCGAGTTCGTGCCGCAATCCAACGCGACAAACAAATCTGGCCTGCCACCCTCGAGCGCGCGATCAATCGCACTGCGCGACAGCCCATAGCCGTCCGCCGAGCGGCGCGGCACCACAAACCGCGGCTTGAGCCCAAAACGCCGCAGCACCATCACCAACAGGGCCGTGCTACTGACGCCGTCGACATCGTAATCGCCCAACACCACAACCACCTCCTGCTTTGCAATCGCGGTGCGTAAGCGCGTCGCACCCGCTTCAAGATTGCGCAGTAAAAACGGGTCATGGATCGACGCCAAGGTCGGCTCAAGAAACGCGGCCGCTCCGACCGCGTCGCGCTGGCCTGCGCGCAGCAACAGCTCAGCCAAAACGCGGCTGACGCCAGCGCTTTTCCTCAGCGCCTCGACCTCGTCGGCCTGGAGCGGCGTATGAGTCCAGTGCATCGCTTAGGTGGTTTGCCCGGGCAGGCGCGCTAGCTTCAGCGCGCGACTGCCAAGGAAAAGAGCCCGATGTTTAGATCGGGCTCTGCTTGCCGCCACTTACTCGGATGCCTTGCTGGAACCCTGCCACTCGTAGGTCGGGGCGACATCTTGGTGCGCCTCAACGTGCTTCCGGTCGCCCTTGTGCCACCAGTAGAACACCTGCGCCGCGATGAAGATTGCGGAGAAGGTCGAGGTGATGATGCCGACCATGAACGTAAACGAAATATCCTTCAGCACGCCGCCGCCAAAGATGAACAACGCCACCGCCGCGAGCAGCGTGGTCGAGGCCGTCATGATCGTGCGCGCGAAGACTTTGTTGATTGCGAGATTGACAATATCCCGCAGCGAACCGGTCGGGTTGAGTTTCAGCTCTTCCCGGATGCGGTCGAAGACGACCACCGTCTCGTTCATCGAGTAACCGACGATACAGAGGATCGCCGCGACCATCGGGGCGGAAAACTGGTGGCCGAACAACACGAAGATTCCGACCGTCATGAGGATGTCGTGGAACGAGGAGAACATCGCGCCGACGCCGAAGCCGAATTCGAAGCGAAACGCGATGTAGAGCAGGATCACCACAAGAGACACGCCGATCGCTTTGAGCGCGTTCCACAGGATTTCCGAGCCGATGGAAGCACCGATGTAATTCTCACCGATTTTCTCGAGCGCCGCCTGCGGATCTGATTTTTGCAGCGCGCCCAGCAGCAACCCGGCCTTACCCTCGGGCGTCTCGAGCTTGAGGGTCTCGCCGCCGCCGCCGATGGCGTTCACGTAGGTCACGTTGATCTCGGGCATCCCGTTGGCCTTCGCGATTTCGCGGATCTTCCCGATTTCGATTTTCTGTTTGTAAGACGCCGTCACGACGTCTCCGCCGGAAAAGTCGATACCGAAGATTCCGTTACCCTTGTAGGCGATCACGCCCACACCGAGCAGGACCACAAGCCACGAGCCGATGAAGGCCGGCTTACCCCACTTCACGAAGTCCACGTTGATGTCCTTCAGGAGTTGATTCATCCGGAGAGTCTTCAGCCAGCCGCCCTCGATCAGGACTTCCATGACCAAGTGCGCGGTGACTAGGACGGAAAATAGCGTCGAGACCACACCGATCGCCAGCGTCACGCCGAAGCCCTTGATCGGGCCTTGGCCAAGCCAAATCATGATCGCACAAATGATGAGCTGCACCGCGTGAGCATCCAGAATTGTCAAGAGAGCCTTGAAATATCCGCTCTCGTTGGCCGCAGCGAGGCTCTTGCCGGCCGCGAGTTCTTCGCGCATGCGCTCGAAGATCAGAATGTTCGCATCGACCGCCATACCGATCGTCAGGACGATACCGGCGAGACCCGGCAGGGTCATCGTCGCACCGAAGCTGGCCATGATACCAAGGATGATGAGGATGTTGATCGCGAGCGTCGCCACCGCGACCAGTCCACCGGTCGTGTAAAACGTGATCATGAAAGCGGCGACGAGCGCCGTGCCGATAATCGCAGATCGCACGCCGCTATCGACGGCGTCCTTCGCCAGCGAGGGGCCCACTTCGTATTGTTCTTTGACGACGAGTTGGACCGCGAGCGGGTTATTGAGGACGTTGGCGAGCTGGATCGCTTCACGATCCGACATATTGCCGCCACTGATCTGGGCGGATTCGCTATCGATCTCCTGCTTCACCGTGGGTGCCGAATAGAGTTTGCCGTCGAGGACGATGGCGAGGCGGCCCGTGCGGCCAGATTGCTGGCCACCATCAGCAATCGAACGCGTGACTTCCGCGAAGCGCTTACGGCCTTCTTTGGTGAAGTTCATCACGACCTCGGGTTTGCCGTAGATGTCGGGACGCGCGCTTGAGCGGGAAATCTTATCGCCGGACATCTCTGGAATGCGACGCACGAAGAGTTCCTCGGTGATAATCTCCCCGTTCCGCCCTTCGTCTTCGAGGGTCAGGATTTCATAACCGGCCGGAGTATCGACCCCCGGGCCCGGCGACAGGCTCGGGTTAACCACCCGAAAATCCAACCGGGCCGGCTTCTTGATGGCATCGAGCACGCCCGGATCGTCTTTAGTATTAAGACCAGGCATTTGAATCTCGATTCGGTTAGCTCCGACCGCTCGGATGATCGGCTCCGACACGCCAAACGAGTCGATGCGGTTGTGGATGATCTCGATCGCCTTGGTGATCTTTTCTTTTTGATCTTCCTCGCTGTCGGGCTTAAGCGCCTTTTCATCGACTTCGAGCGTCACGGAGACACCGCCGGCGAGGTCTAGGCCGAGCTGGAGGCGCGCCTTCGAGCGACGCAGCAGTTCGTTCAAGAGGATATTATTGCGCTTCTCGACGTTCTTGAGCGTCGCCTCGAGGCGGACGTCGGGGAAATACTGCGACAGGTCGATCTTCTTTTCTTTGCCGATCTGCTTGAGGGCGACGAATTCGCTCGCCGCAGTTCCAGCCTTCTTCCGGGCGGTCGCTTCATCGACGAGTTTCGCAAAATCAGCCGGCTTGGCGGTGGCTTGTTCTTTCGCAAACTGGGCGAAGGACGGGGCATCTTGCAGGGGGAGGAGTTCGGAAATCCCCCACACCGCAATAGCGATGGAAAAGACGATCTTCCAGAGGTGGCGTTTGAGCATGGTTCGATTGGGTTTATTGAAAAGGATGGGGCGCGCCAGGAAACGTAACACAAGTCACGCGGCCACTCGGGCCACGCGCGTCACCCGTCGCACGAAAATTATTTCTTCTCGGAGGCTCCGGGCTTCTTGGTGACCGACTGGATGAAGCCCTTGCTGACTTCGATCTTGGTGTCGTCGGCGATGCGGACGACGAACCGGTCGTCCTTCACATTCGTAATCACTCCAAAAATCCCGCCCGTCGTGATGACCTCGTCGCCCGATTGTAACTCGGAGAGCATCTTCTCCAGCGCCTTCTGCTTTTTGCGCTGTGGCGCGATAAACAAGAAATAAAAACCGCCGGCGATCAGAGCGTAAAAAACCAAAATCTGCCAGCCTGCGCCACCGCCGGGACCACCTGCGGGTGCGGCGGATTCAGCCAAAAGTTCGGGTAAGGTCATCAGTGAGGACATTTTCATCATTGCGTGTTAAGTGATTTGAAAAAAGAAAACATCTATCTAACTAAGTCCACTCTCTTGAAAGCAAGCCATAACTCCCCCGTCTCCCTCGCACGTCGTTGAAAAACAAATCCTCCTCCGCCTGGTCAGTCGCCAAGTCCGAAGAACACTACGGTTTCAAGCGGTGGGGCTCCGGCCACATCTCGGTTGACGACGCCGGCTTCGTTAACGTCCAACCCCTCGCCGATGGCCGCGGCATCCGCGTCCTCGACGTCATTGATGAGGCTGTCGGCATGGGACTCAAAGCTCCGTTGGTAATCCGTTTCCAAGATCTTCTCCGGCATCGCGTGGTCCAAATCAACGCCTGCTTCGCCAAAGCCATCAAGGAGGAAGCCTACAAAGGCAGCTACCGCGGAGTCTTCCCCATCAAGGTCAACCAGCTCCGCGAGGTCGTCGACGAGATCGTCACCGCCGGCAAGGACTTCAACTACGGGTTGGAAGCCGGCTCGAAGCCCGAGCTCATGATCGCGCTCGCCATGCACGAGGGCACCCAGCGCCTCATCATCTGCAACGGCTACAAAGACCACGATTACATCCGTCTCGCCCTGCTCGGTCGCAAACTGGGCAAGAAGATCATCATCGTCGTCGAGCAGCTCGCCGAGATCGACGACATCATCAAGATTTCCCAAGAGGTCGGCGTGAAGCCCATGATCGGCTTCCGCGCCAAACTGCTCACCCGCGGCGAGGGCAAGTGGGCGATGTCCACCGGCGACAACGCGAAGTTCGGCCTCAACACCGCCGAAATTCTCTTCGCCTGCGAAAAACTCCGCGCCGCCAAACTCCAATCCTGCCTGCGCCTCGTGCACTTCCACATCGGCTCCCAGGTGCCGAATATCATCACGATCAAGAACGCCGTCGTCGAAGCGACCCGCTTCTATTGCCAGCTCGACAAAATGGGTTTCCCCATGGGCTACCTCGACGTCGGCGGTGGTCTCGGCGTCGACTACGATGGCTCCCGGACGAACTTTGAGAGCTCCATGAACTACTCGATGGAGGAATACGCCCGCGACGTGGTCTCCAATATTCGCGACATCTGCACCGAGTCCGGTGTCGCCGTGCCCGACATCGTCAGCGAGTCCGGTCGCGCCATCGTCGCCCCGCACTCGCTGCTCGTCGTCGAGGTCTTCGAGCGTATCAACAAACATGAGTCGCTTGGCCAACAACATCAGCCCAAGGTGAAACACAAAGTCGTCACCGATCTCGAGGTGATGCTCAAGAACAAGGGCAAACTCGGCCGCTTAGAGCGTTTTCACGACGCGCTACAGAAAAAAGAGGAGTCGTTTTCACTCTTTAACCTCGGTTACCTCGACCTCGAAAACCGCGCCGCCGCCGAATCGATCTATTGGCAGATCTGCGAGCAAATCGCCAAAGAAGGCCGCGATACCGGTTACCAACCCGAAGAGCTCCACGATCTCAACAAGCTCCTCGCCGACCAATACGTCTGCAATTTCTCCGTCTTCCAGTCGCTGCTGGATCACTGGGCACTCAAACAGCTCTTCCCCGTCGCCCCGCTCCACCGCCTGAAGGAACGGCCCACTGTCAACGCCATCCTCGCCGATATCACCTGCGACTCCGACGGAAAAATCTCCTCGTTCATCGATCTCCAGGACACGAAGGACTACATCACGCTTCACCCGCTCAACGGAAAGCCCTACTTCCTCGGCGTTTTCCTCACAGGCGCGTATCAGGATATCATGGGCGACCTCCATAACCTTTTCGGGCGTGTCAACGAGGTCCACGTCTTCCTGGAAGATGATGAACCCAACGGCTTCTACGTCGAGGAAGCCCTCAGCGGCAGTCGGATCGCCGACGTCCTCGAGGGCGTGCAATATCAGCAGGAAGAACTCTGCCGCAAGATGAAGGCCCAGATCGACGCCGCCACGCGCAAGGACATCGTGAAACCCCGCGAAGGCGTCCGCCTCCTCGAACTCTACGAGAGCCAAATGCTCAACAAGACCTACCTGAACATCGAGTCGAAGCCGGGACGAAAGAAAAAAACGTAGGTTTTCGCCAGGTGTGATCACCGCCGCGCAGCCGCTCCGCCCGATTTGTCCGCGTAGTCCCAGTCCTCCGCGTACTTCACGTTCTCCGTGTTTCAAATCGGGGGACTGGCTCCATTCCTGTTGGGTCAGGCGCAGTCCTACTCACACCCGCTGACACACGTATCAGCAGTCCGCCATTGACCGTCCGCCGACCGCGTTCTTGGCTCTGCTTTCTGCTGTGATTTTCGTGTGCTCCGTGGGCACCCACGCGTTCACCTTTCCTCTCACTTTTCCACCATCATGAGCCTCCCAATCAAACCCGCCAACTCCTGCGCTTTCGATCAAATCTCGCTCGGCGAAGTCATGCTCCGCCTTGATCCCGGCGAGGGCCGCATTCGCACCGCGCGCAATTTCCAAGTCTGGGAAGGCGGCGGCGAATACAATACCTCCCGCGGTCTCCGTAAATGCTTCGGTTACAAAACCGCCGTCGTCACCGCCTTCGTCGACAACGAGGTCGGCCACCTCGTCGAAGACTTTATTATGCAGGGCGGCGTCGCCACCGACTTTATCCAATGGCGCGACGACGACGGCATTGGCCGCACCGTCCGCAACGGTCTCAACTTCACCGAGCGCGGCTTCGGTATCCGCGGCGCCGTCGGCAATCCGGACCGCGGCAACACCGCCGCCTCCCAGATTAAGGTCGGCGACATCGATTGGGACCACATCTTCGGCAAACTTGGCGTGCGCTGGTTTCACACCGGCGGCATCTACGCCGCGCTCTCCGCCTCCACCGCCGAAGTCACCGTTGAGGCCGTCAAAGCCGCCAAGAAATACGGCACCATCGTGTCCTACGATCTCAACTACCGCCCCTCGCTCTGGAAAACCATCGGCGGCCTGAAAAAAGCCCAAGAGGTCAACCGCGAGATCGCCAAGTATGTCGACGTCATGATCGGCAACGAGGAGGACTTCACCGCCTCTCTCGGGTTCGCCGTCAAGGGCGCCGAGACCCTCGGCCACATCGAGACCGATGCCTTCAAGGCCATGATCGAAACCGCTGTGACCGAGTTCCCGAATTTCAAGGTCGCTGCGACTACGCTCCGCCACGTCATCACCGCCACGAAGAACGATTGGTCCGCGATCCTCTGGCACGCCGGTAAGTTCCACGAGAGCAAGCCGTACCCCGGTCTGGAGATCCTCGACCGCGTTGGCGGCGGCGACAGCTTCGCCTCCGGGGTGCAGTTCGGTTTCCTAGAGTTCAACGACGCCCAAAAAGCCGTCGAGTATGGAGCCGCCCACGGTGCGCTCGCTTCGACGACCCCCGGCGATACCTCGATGGCCACCCGCAAAGAAGTCGAGAAAGCCATCGCCGGCGGCGGTGCCCGCGTCGTCCGCTAATCACTTCGCATGAAAGCGGTGCTTTACGCACCGATACCCCCACCTCAGCCCGGGCACCCTCCCGGGCTTTTTCGTACCCACTTTCCGCGATACAGTCGACGCGAGCACCCACGGATTGATTCGCGCCAGCCACACCGCACCCACCCCACCGATCCACCGCTCCTCTCCTAGATAGTCAGAAAGCTGGGGTCATAAAGACTCGGAATCGCTCCCCTCGCCGACGCAACCCGTAGCCGCACCGCGTAAGTCAGCCTGAACAGGGATCGCTTCGCGCGGGCGCATCCGGTTCTTCCGTGCAATCCGTAGTCCAGTGTGAGCCTCCCGCTGAAATCTGAGAGTCCGCCCCATGACCCGCGTCCGCGACTTCGTGGGCGACTCGACCTTCGGATTTTGCGGTCCCGATTTCCCATTCGACATCCGCCATTGCGGCACACCTCCCTCGGCCCAACGCTCCGCTGTCTTCATGTCCACACCCATCGCCACGATCCTCACGCACCCCGGCAATGCCCACAAAGACGAATTCCTCGCGTGCTCTGTCCTGATCGCGCTCCGCCCCGCGCCGATCGTTCGCCGCGAGCCCACTCCCGCCGACCTTGCCGATCCCGCCACCGCCGTCGTCGACGTCGGGCACCAGCACGCTCCCGAGCTCAATAATTTCGACCATCATCAGCTGCCCAAGGATCACCCGCCCACCTGCTCCCTCTCGCTCGTCCTCCAGCATCTCGGTCTCTACGACGACGCTCGCCAATTTTGTGACTGGCTCGAAACCGCCGAGTGGTTCGATTGCCGCGGGCCCCTCACCACCGCGAAACGGCTCGACGTGTCGCCCGGCGCCCTCGCGAAACTCATCTCACCGATCGACATTACTCTCCTGCGTCGCTTCGCGCTCGCGACCCGTCTCGAGCCCGGCCAGCCACTCTGGGAAATCATGCGCATGATCGGCGAGGACCTGCTCGACTACGTAAAATCCCTCCGCGCCCGCCTCGATTTCATCGGCGAACACGCGGAGATCTGGACCATCGATCTCGCCGGCACACCCGCTAAAATCCTCTTTCTCCCGCGCACCGATCCGCTGCCCGACGATCCGTCGATGGGCATCGATCGCTACATCGAAAACCGCGGTCTTGCCGACGACGTCGTTGGCACCGTGAGCCCCGATCGCCGCAGCACCGGTTACGGCCTTTCACGTTATCGGGACAGCGCGCGTCTCGATTTCACCCGCATCGCTGACCAACCCGGTATCCATTTCGCCCACGCCCGCGGCTTCGTCGCCAAGACTTCGGCGACCGACCTCACGCTGCTCAAACAATTTCTCTCCCTCTCGGGCGTCGCACCGACAATCCCTTGAGTTTTCCCTCCGCCCTTGTCTCGTCTCCGGTTGCTCCGGTGCCGCCCATGTCCGCCTTCATCAATATCTCGACCTACAAGTTCGCCCCCCTCGACGATCTCCCCTCGTGGCGCGAGCGGCTGCAACAGGTCAGTCGCGCCCGCCGATTACGCGGCACCATTCTCCTGAGTCCAGAGGGCATTAACCTCTTCGTAGCCGGAACACGCGAGGACATCGACGTACTCCTCGTCGAACTGCGCTCCATCCCCGGCCTCGAGGATCTCACTCCGAAGGAAAGCCTCAGCGCTGAACAGCCGTTCAATCGGATGCTGGTGAAGATCAAAAAGGAAATCATCGCCTTCGGGGTCGAGGGGATCGATCCGGCTCGCCGCCCCACGGCCAAACTAACCGCACACACCCTCAAGCAGTGGCTCGACGAGGGTCGCCCGATCACACTGCTCGACACGCGCAACGATTACGAAATCCGCATGGGCTCATTTCACGGGGCGATCTCGGCGCACATCGACCACTTTCGTGAATTTCCCGATGCGGTCGCCCGTCTCCCGGATGAAATGAAAGAGCGACCCCTCGTGATGTTTTGCACCGGTGGCATCCGCTGCGAAAAGGCCGGACCCTTCATGGAGCGTGCCGGCTTCAAACACGTCCACCAACTCGACGGCGGCATCCTCAAATATTTTGAAGAGTGCGGCGGTGCCCACTACGACGGCGAGTGCTTCGTGTTCGATCGTCGCGTCTGCGTGGACCCCTCGCTGCGCGAGACAAACTCCAAACTCTGTTTCAACTGCCAGATGCCCCTCACCGAGGCCGAACAACGCGATCCCCGCTACGTGGCAGACATCAGCTGCCCGCACTGTTTCAAAGCACTCTAGCCGCCGACCGGCGATCGGGGCGCGTCCCGCGAATGGCCGGACCCTCATCTCGGACCGACCGGGCCTCCTCGGTCCTGCGCAAAAAAACTGGCCACCGCTGCCGCTCCCCGCTCCTTTACCTGCGTGCCTGCCGAGCCCGCCCCCCCTTTTCTCACTCCCACGCAGCGTCGCCTCGCCGCCTTCGCACTCACGTTTCTCTCCCTGCTCGGCATCTTCGCCTTGCTGATCGGCGCGGTCATGTTGCTCGGTCAACTCGTCGGCTTCTTCTCCAGCGTGATCTGGCCTTTGGCTGTGGCCGGCGTGCTCGCACTGATTCTTCGCCCCGTCGTCGAACTCGCCGAGCAGCGCCTCCGCCTGCGCCGCACGTCCGCGGTCGTGCTGCTCTACGGTATCTTTGTCCTCTGCGTTAGCGGCGCACTGGTATTCATTTTTCCGCCAGTGATCGAGCAGGCGCTCACCTTTATTGCCAACCTGTCGGACTATTGGGCCCGAGCGTCCGTCTACGTGCAGGATCATTATCCGCAGTGGATGGAATTTTCGAAACGCCAGCTTGCCAATCCCACCATCCAAAAAATTGCCGATTCACTCAGCGCCGAGTTCACGGGCGTCGCTGCCCTCGCGGTCCCCTCGCTCAAGGCCGCCGGCGGCGGTGCCCTCGGCGTCTTCGCCTTCTTCACTCACTTGGCCATCGTGCCGGTTTATTTGTTTTTCTTTCTCCTCGCCCGAGGCGAGCCCACCCGAAAGCTCGGCGATCACCTGCCCTTCCTGAGCCCTGACGTGCGCGCCGATGTCGTGTTTCTCATCCGCGAATTCGTCATCATCATCGAATCCTTTTTTCGCGGTCAGATGCTCATCGGCTTCATCCTCGGCGTGCTCCTCTCGATCGGCTTCACGCTCGTCGGCCTGAAATTTGGTCTCCTCATCGGACTTGTCCTCGGCGCCCTCAACATCGTCCCCTACCTCGGCACGATCATCGGCCTCGCGACGGTCGTGCCGCTGGCATTTTTCCAACCCGGCGGCGGCTGGCCACTGCTGGGACTCGTCTTGCTCGTGAAGACCATCGTCCAACTCATCGAGAGTTGGGTCATCACCCCGAAAGTGATGGGCGAACGTACTGGTCTTCACCCCGTCACCATTATCGTCGCGATTTTCTTTTGGGGCACCGCTTTCGGTGGCGTACTCGGCATGCTCCTCGCCATTCCGCTCACCGCGTTCTTTGTGACGGCTTGGCGCCTCGCCAAACAGAAATATTTCGCCGCACCTCATGTCTGAGCGCCCGCCCCCCGACGAATGTGCCCACTGCGGCACGAGCCTCCGCCGCCACGCGCGCGCCTGCCCCGAGTGCGGCGCTGATGAGCGCACGGGCTGGCGCGAATCCTCCGATACCGTTTACGACGGTCTCGACCTGCCCGACTCGGCCTACGCCGACGACAACGCCTCCGATCAGTCACGCCGCCCCACGCTACGCGCGGGCATCGCGTGGTATTGGTATGTCGTCGCCGCGCTTCTCGTCGCCAGTCTCGTGCTCGGCATCGTGCGCTTCCATTGATGGCTAATGCTTGGGAAATTATTTTCCGAAAAGGCGTCCACCTCCCGCAAATCGGCTGGTCCCTCGATGCCCAATCCCGCGTCGCCCGCTCCTTCATCTCGCACGCTCACTCCGACCATGTGGCGCGCCATCCCGAGGTCCTCTGCACGCCCGCCACCGCCCGTTTCCTCCACGCGCGCATCCCCGGCCAGCGCCTGATCCACGAACTCCCGTTCGGCCGTCCCCACGAACTCGAGTTCGGCGTCACCGCCACCCTCTACCCCGCCGGTCACATTCTCGGTTCCGCGCAAATCCATCTCTCTTCCGCCGAGCATGGCTCGCTCCTCTACACGGGCGATTTCAAGCTCCGCCCCGGCCTCGCTGCAGAGCCGTGCGCCACCCCACGCGCGGACACCCTGATTATGGAAACGACGTTCGGCTTGCCGCGTTACGTCATGCCGCCGGAGTCCGCAGTCATCGCACAGATCATCGCGTTTTGTCAGCAGACCGTCGCCGACGGCGCGACGCCCGCGCTCCTCTGTTACAGCCTCGGCAAGAGTCAGGAAGTCCTCCTTGCCCTCGCGACCGCCGGTCTCCCGATCATGCTCCACGCCGAGACCCTCCGCCTCACGCGCGTCTACGAAAAACTCGGAATGGCCTTTCCTCCGTTCCGCGAGTTCGCTGGCCGCGAGGTCGCTGGCCACATCGTCATCTGTCCCGCGCATTCGTCTGGCCTCCTCAGTCGTATTCCCGCCGTCCGCACCGCCGTCATCACCGGCTGGGCGCTCGATCCGTCCACGATTTACCGCAGCCGCTGCACCGCCGCATTCCCGCTTTCCGACCACGCCGATTACCCGAGCCTGCTCAAGTTCGTCGAGCTCGTGCAACCCAAGCGCGTGCTCACCTTACACGGTTTCGCCCGTGAATTCGCCGCCACGCTTCGCCAACGCGGCGTCGACGCCCTCGCCCTTGGCCACGCCAACCAACTCGATCTTTTCACACCGTCCCCGGCCTAAATCCTCCAGCCGTCAAAAGTAGGCTACCGCGTCCAGCTCGTCCGCTACGCGCCCCACGATCCGGTGGCTGAGTGCGAACAACCCGCTGTCCTCCTCGGTTTTGCGGTCGTCCTGACTCACCCGGATTTCCGGCCGAGCAGCCGGGCGCGAAAAAAGGGTCACCGGCGAGTTTTCCCGGGTGCCAACTTCAAAGCATGCGAGATTTTGATTAATGGCGTCGAGGCGCATGCGTGAGCGGCGTAGCCGACGAGATTTTCGTCCGCCGATAACCTACAAATACACCCTACGAATCCTCAGCCCGCCCGCGCGTCAGCCTACCTCGCGTCCGACCCCTCTCCGAAAAAACGCTCCCAATTCTGCATCGCCCTCTCCCGCCCGATCATTTTCTGTCCGCCCACGCCATGCGACAGATTTTCGCCCTGCTCCTGCTAGCCGCCTTGCCCGCCGCCATGGCCCAGCTCCCGCTGCGCGACGGCGAGGCCTTCACCTTTAAGATCTCGTGGGCCATCCTCCCCGGTGCTGGCGAAATCAAAGTCTCCGCCGCCACCGACAGGTCCGGTCCGGCCCCCCGCCTCGTGGTCTCAACCACGACTCGCACCCGCGGCCTCGCCCGCGTGCTGCTCCCTTTCGACGCCCAGGCCGATTCATTTTTTGATCAAGGCAGCGGCCGTCTCATCGCACTCACCGAATCCAGTGAGCAGCGAAACAAGCAAGCCGCGCACTCCGTCACGTTCGACTACCCTGCGGCCCAAGCGCTCTACACCCGCACTCAGCCCACGGAGCAAACCCGTCCGCTCGCGCTGCCCGCCGGTGATCCGGTGGATCTGATTACGTGCCTCGTGCAAACGCGTCTGTGGACTCTCCAACCCGGCCAGCAACAAGACGCCCTCGTACTTTTCGACAGCGATTTTTACGAACTCACGATTCACGCCACTCGCTACGAAGAAGTACGAACCCCGCTTGGCACGTTCCAAACGCTGGTGCTGGAACCGCGGATGGAAAAGACGCCGCCCAAGGGCATGTTCAAAAATGGCTCCACGGTCCGCGTCTGGATTTCGCAGGACGAACGCCGGTTGCCCGTAAAATTTGAAGTCGAATTTAAAATCGGCACGGGCGTCGCCACCCTCGCGCGCTACGACGCACCACCGGCCGCCCCGACTAAGGATGCGCAAAATCCTCGTCCTTAGAGGCGGCGCCCTCGGTGATTTTATCGTCACCTTGCCCGCGCTCGCACTCCTGCGCCAACACTGGCCCGCCGCGCACATCGAACTCGCCGGCAATGCCACCGCCGCCGACCTCGGCGTTCGGGCCGGCCTGATCGACCGCGCCCACTCCCAGCATGAGGCCCGCTGGAGCGCCCTCTACGCCAGCGGACCGCTGCCGACCGCGTTCGCCGAATACCTCGCCACGTTCGACCTCGTCCTCAATTTTTGGCCCGACCCCAGCGAAACGCTCGCCGCCCATTTCGCCCATCTTTCTACCCCCATTTTTCGGTCCTCCTCCGCGCTCCCCATCCGAGTCCCCGCCGCCGCCCACTATTGCGAACCGCTCCGCCCCCTCGGTCTCCCCGCGAAAACGTCTTTTCATCTCCTCGCCCCACCCTCGCCCAAGCCGCACCTCATCGCCCTCCACCCCGGCAGCGGCTCTCCGCAAAAAAACTGGCCGCTCTCGCGCTGGATCGCGCTCTGCCGCTGGCTCCACGCTGACCACCACGCCGAACTCCTCATCATCACCGGCGAAGCCGACGGCCCCGCCGCCACTGCCCTCGCCCCATTCGGCACGTCCGCACACCAACTCCCGCTTGCCCAACTCGTCGCGCGTCTCACCGAGTGCAGCCGCTTCCTCGGCCACGACTCCGGCATCAGCCACCTCGCGGCCGCCTGCGGCGTACCCAGCGTCCTCCTCTTCGGCCCCACCGATCTCGCCATGTGGGCACCACCGGCGCCGCACGTTACCGTGATTCGTCGCGGGCCGAGTCTCGCCGAGATTTCGCTCGCCGACGTGCAAACCGCGCTTCGTCCCCTGCCCGCGGTTCGAAAGTAAAGCGCCACGGCTTTCCGCTCACAGCGGCCGCGCATCGTCGCCCCCGACGCGCGGCCCCAACAGTCAGACTCTTCGCCCGCAATTCTTTCGCTTTAATTATCCGCCCCATCCCTGTTTGCTTCGGCCCAAACGTATCGTGAAAGCAACCACCGCGCGCGCCGCCGCCGTCCAACATAAGGCCGACCTTCTTCGTTCCCTCCGCCTGTGCACGGCCGAGGGCATCATGGCCATGCCCCTTGTGACGATGTCGCTGCCGGTGAATGTTTTCATGACGGCCCTCGTGGCCAAGGCCTACCCGCTCCCGAAAACCACTATCGGCCTGATCTGCTCGCTCCCGTTTTTCGGCAACTTTCTGCAAATTTTCGCCGCCCCGTTTCTCGCCCGCTGGAAGCCCCCCAAGACCATCACCGTCCTCGCCGCCTCCCTGCACCTCCTCACCTGGGCCGCCGCCGGCATCCTCCTGCCCTTCGTCCCCCGCGATAATCCCGCCGTCGCCGGCCAGTGTTTCATCGTCTGGTTCCTCCTCTCCAGCTGCTTTGCCGCCATCGCTGGAGTCTCGTGGAACGCGTGGATTCAGGAGTGGGTGCCGGCCCGCCTGCGGGGTAAATATTTCGGACGCCGCAACGGCACGCTCCAGATCTCGACGCTCACGTTTCTCCTCCTGGCAGGCTGGGCCCTCGCCCAATGGAACTACGCGATTCCCGTTTTCCAGGTGATCATCGCCGCCGCCGTTCTCATGCGCGCTTTTTCGCTGCGCTGGCAGTGGCAAAGCCCCACCCTCGCTCGCCAACAGGCCGTCACGGTTGCTCTGCCCTTGCCTGACCAACTCAGGGTCGTCGCCGGATCCCGCGCGTTTTTGCTCTTCATTGCGTTCGGCGCCGCCTGGTCCTTTGCAGCCAACTGCTTCGGTCCGTTCTACCATGTGTTCATGTTCGAGGAGCTTGATTTTTCCGCCTTCGATGTCGGCCTCCTCGCCACCCTCGCTCAGCTCGGCGGCGCACTCTCGTTGCCCGCGTGGGGCAAACTGCTCGACCGTTACGGCAACAAACCGGTGATGATCCTTTCTTTGATCCTCTGGCAGGCGCAAAATCTCACGTGGTGTTTCCTCACGCCGGATAACCGCGGGCTCCTCTACGCCATGTGGGTCTGGGGCGGCGTCACCAGCGCCGGCTTCATCCTCGGCCAATTTATCATTTTGCTACGTCTCATCCCCGTCGAAGCCAAAAACCTCGCGATTGGTATCCACCTCGCCATCACGTCCCTCGTCGCCGCCATCGCCCCGATCACCGGGGGCTGGATGCTCACCCACGCACTGGTCCGCTGGAGCGATCCACTCGCCGTCTACCACGCTTGCTTCCTGCTGCAACCGGTCCTCGCGCTCGCCGGCTGCCTGCTCCTACGCCGCGTCCATGAACCTCAGGCGAGTTCGCTCACCATGGTCTTCGGCGCGATGCGCAATATCCGCACGCTCAGTGGCGTCCTCGGGCTAAGCTTTCTCACCAACTATATTTTCTTCAAAGCCGAGAAAAGGCCCCCCGCCACCCTGCCATGATCCCACCGAACCCCGCCGCGCCCCACATAGTTACTCTCACGGGCAATCTGCTGGCCGAGCGTACGCTCAACTTCGATACGTGGACGCCAGGCCAGACCCAGCGCGCCACCTCCGAAAGCTTCCAAGTAGGCGGCAAGGGCATCAACGTCGCCAAAATGCTGCGACGCCTCGGCGCTCCTTGCACCGCCCTGTGTTTCAGTGGCGGTGCCACCGGCGCCGAGTGCGAGTCCTGGCTCACCGCTCGCGGCATCGTCTCTCACGCCTTCGCGACCTCCACGCCCACCCGCACGGGCACCATCGTGCGCAGCGGCGGCTTCGCCGAGACGACGTTTCTCGGGCCGGACCGCGCGCCCGATGCCGCCGCCGTCGCCGCCTGCGCCGCGTTCCTCCAAGCCCAGCCGGCCGGTTCCGTCCTCGCCGTCTGCGGCAGCTTGCCTGGGTGGGATTCCGCTGCGTTCGAACCGTTGCGCGACGTCCTGCACCGTTGGCCAGAGCGCGGCCCGTTGATCGTGGACACCTATGGCCCCCCGCTCGCCTGGTTCGCCAACCAAAGCGTCTCCTTCATCCGCCTCAACCGCACCGAATTCGTCTCCCTGTTTCCCCCGGCCGAGCAGAAACTCTCCGGCGGCGAACTGCTCCAACTTGCCCGCGACCGCTTCCAGGCCCTGCGCTGGGTGGTTTCGGACGGTGCCGCGCCGATCTGGTTTAGCGCCGATCACCACGCCCCCGAGACAATTCCGACACCCAACGTTCGCCAGGTCTCCCCTACCGGCTGCGGTGACGTCATGCTCGCGGGTGTCCTGCACGCCCGGTTCCATCGCGGATTGAGTTGGCGCGAGTCCGTCGTCGCTGCTCTGCCCGCCGCCGCCGCCAATGCCGCCCACGCCGGTGTCGCCGAATTTCCCGAACCAATCGGCTAACGCCCGCGAATTTTCCCGTTGCCGTAAATAATCCTTGCGTTCGCCTCTCTAAAAACGCTTTTTGTGCGGTTTTATTTATGAAAGCCACTATCAAAACCCAAGGACAGCAGTTCACTGTTACTGAGGGCGACATCCTTATCGTCAACCGCTATCCCGGCACAGAAAAAGGCTCGACTGTAGAAATTACTGACGTGCTAGCCGCTGGCGAAGGCGAAGGTTACAAGGTCGGCACCCCGCGCATCGCTGGTGCCTCCGTCTCCGCCAAGATTCTCGAAAACAAACGCGGCGATAAAGTCATCGTGTTCAAGAAAAAGAAGCGCAAGGGCATGGAACGTAAACGCGGCCATCGCCAAGAACTTTCCGTCATCAAGATCGAATCCATCAAAGCCTAACTAGGACCACCCACCATGGCGCACAAAACAGGTCAGAGTTCTTCCAGCAACGGTCGTTCGAGCCATTCCAAGCGGCTCGGCATTAAGCGCTTCGGCGGCGAGTCCGTCCTCGCGGGCACCATTATCATGCGCCAGCGGGGCAGCAAGCTCCACGCGGGCAAGAACGTCGGTATCGGCCGCGATTGGACGCTTTTTGCGCTCAAGGATGGCACCGTGAAATACGACAAGCCCCACCGCCGGGTCGCCGTCGTCACCGCCTGAGGCACCGCTTCAGTTGAGTGAAGGGCTGTCGCTAACCGACGCGCCTTTCACTCCGACATTTCCGCGCCGGACGCATGTCCGGCGCTTTTTTGTGCGCGGCTTGCCCAAGCCGCTTGCGCGCGTTCCGCACCCCTAGTTCGGACGGTCCGGAGGGACACTCCTTCGCCAGCCTCTTCCGTCAGCGCCAGCTCGTCCAGTCATACCTTTTGCCGACGCCATCCTCGACCAACCCGGCGTCCAACCGGACTCCCTGAAAACGAACGTCAACGAGGGTGCGTGCGCTACTTTTTCAGCGCGCAAGCGGTCGTCGCCAGCGTGGTCACCAGGCTCTATGGTCACTGAGCTCCACCGGTCTCCACCGCGCGCTGCGAAAGCAACTATCGCGAGGACATTCACGGGAAACACGAGCGGTTTTTTAGACGTGAGCCTGGCCGCGACTCGTTCCGAAGTGCCGGAGCGTGGCACGCGCCTCCCCTCGACGCGCCGACGTCAGCTCACCGCCGGATAACTCCCCAACCATTTCACCAACGGGCAAAATTTCTTCAGCTCGGCCAACGCTTCCTGCATCGCCACGTCCTCGTAGTGACCGGTCACATCCAGGAAGAAATAATAATCCCACGGGCGCTTCTTGCTCGGCCGCGACTCAATCTTGGACAGGTTGATCCCCCGGCTCGCCAGCGGATTAAGCATCTTCAGCAGCGCTCCGGAATGAGACGCGGCCTCATCCCCGAGCGAGACCAGCAGGCTCGTGAGGTCCTTGCCGCCACCGACCGCCCCCGAGGGCTTCCGTCCGATCACAAAAAAACGGGTCGTGTTGTCCGCCTTGTCCTGAATGTTGCGCTCCACGATCGGCACCCCGTGGAATTCCCCCGCCAGTTCGCTCGCCACCGCCGCCGCGCCCCGCTCGCCCTTGGCGATCTGCACCGCCCGCGACGTACTCGGCGCATCGATCAACTGCGCGTGAGGCAGATGGCGCTGCAGCCAATGCCGGCACTGCGCCAGCGCCTGATCCTTCGAATAAACCCTCGTGATCTCCTCGAGCGGCGAATCCGAAATCAACGCGTGGTTAATCTCTAGATACAGCTGGGCGACGATCTTCAGATCGCTCTCCACAAAACTGTCCAGCGCCTCCCGCACCGAGCCTTCGGTGGAATTCTCGATCGGGATCACCGCATAATCCGTCTCTCCTTTTTCGACCGCCGTGAAAATATCGCCCACCGTCGCCATCGCGTGGTAATCTACACTCGCCCCAAATTTTTTCATCGCCGCCGCGTGCGTGTTGCTCGCCTCGGGCCCGAGATACGCGATCACCAACGGCTTCTCCAAGGCAATGGCCGCGGACATGATTTCCCGGTAAATCGCCCGCAAGGCCTCATTCTTGATCGGACCTTGGTTGCGACCGGTCACCTTCCGCATCACCGCATCCTCCCGCTCCGCGACGTAGATCTGCCCGCCTTGGCTGCGCTTTACCTTGCCGATCTCAGCCGCGAGTCCGAGGCGTTCGTTAATCAACTCAACCAACTGAAGGTCGATCGCGTCGATCTTGGTGCGAATGGGTTCGAGGCTCATGTCAGCTTTGCTCCGGCGTTTTCGGTTCAGTCTCAGGACCCGACCCAACGTCTGCGCTCACCGCGGGCACCGGGGTTTCGTCAATCACCGCTGGTGCGGTTTCCTCCGCGACCGCCGCGACGACTTCGGGCCCAGTCCCAAACACCCTCACCGTACCCGCCCCCTCCAACGGCAACTGCTCGTCCGATAGGCCCATGTCCGTATCCGTCGGCTTGTGGGCCGAGGAAGAATTCTTGAGCCACGCATCAATCTGCCGCGACGACAACACGTCCGAGGCCGGCATTTCATCCAGCGCCTTGATGCCGATGTACTCGAGAAACTGATCCGTCGTCCCATATTGCAACGGCCGGCCCGGCGTGTCCGCCCGCCCCGAGATATAGACCAGCTCACGTTCGAGGAGCTTGTTAATACCCGCTTCTGCCGACACGCCGCGGATATTCTCGATTTCACTCCGCGTCACCGGTTGCCGATACGCCACCACCGCCAAGGTCTCGATGGCCGACTGGCTCAATTTCACCGGCGGCGGCTCTTGGCGCAAAATCCTCAGCCAACGCCCAAAACGCGGATGCGTCATCAACCGGTAACCGGAGCTCCCCTCCACCAAGACCAGACCTTCGTCCGCCGCTTGCAATTCCGCCGAAATCAGGTCCATCGCTTCGCGGATTTGTGTCGCCGTCACGAGCGAGGAAACCTCCGAGTAAAGCTCCGGATCTTTTTCAACTGAGAACTCAACCGGCACCTCGAGGACCTCCGCCAAGGGACCACCGGAAATTCCCGCAACCCCATCGGCACCGGCTTCCGGACGATCACCCGACGTCGCGCTGGCGTCCGCCGCTGCTGCCGGGGCCTCGCCCGCCGTGGGCGCCATCGGCAAGGCCGCCGCTTGGTCGTGAAAGCGCGTAAAAGCCCCCTGCACGTCCTTGATCGACAGCGGTTGATTGGTCGAAAGCAGCAATGCCTTCAGCACTTTTTTCAGATTGAACGCCATGCGGGTAGAGTCCCACGAGTGAATGCGGCGCGCATTCCCCCACGCAACCACGAAAACGAATCGCCTCCGCCACCGGACAACGGGGCGCTTTCCCCAGCGCCCGCAGGGAAACCCACTCCCTCACTGCACGCTCCTTCCTTCACTCCGCCAGGGTCCGCCGATCCCCGGAAACATCCTCGCCGAAACGTCCTTGCCGCCTCGCCTCCGAACACTCAGCTCTGAACGCTCAACGCTTAACCCTCAGCTCTCCGCCCCACCGCTCAACGCTCATCCCTCAACGCTCAACGTTCCGCTCCCATGTGCCAAACCGCCCACTCCCTCCGCCCGCACTCCTCCGTCGTCGTCGACGGCCATGACCGCGCCCCCGCCCGCTCCATGCTGCGCGCCGTCGGCTTCACCGACGACGATTTCAAAAAACCCCAGATCGCCGTCGCCTCGTCCGCCAGCAACATGACGCCTTGCAACGTCCACCTCGGCGAACTCAGCGAGCACGCGCAAAAGGGCATCAACGCCGCCGGCGGCAAGGCCGTTTATTTCAACACGATCACCGTCACCGACGGCATCAGCATGGGCACGCAGGGTATGCGTTACTCCCTCGTCTCCCGCGACGTCATCGCCGACTCCATCGAGACCGCCGTCGCCGCCGAGGGCTTCGACGGCCTCGTCGCCATCGGCGGTTGCGACAAAAACATGCCCGGTTGCATGATGGCCATCGCCCGCCTCAACCGGCCCGCCGTCTTCATCTACGGCGGTAGTATTCTCCCCGGTTTCGCCGCCGCCGACTGCGATAAACAGAAGCCCCTCGACATCGTCTCCGTCTTCGAGGCCGTCGGCAAACACGCCAAGGGCGAGCTCACCGACGCCGGCCTCCGCGACGTCGAAGCCACCGCCATCCCCGGCCCCGGCTCCTGCGGCGGCATGTATACCGCCAACACCATGGCCACCGCCATCGAGGCCCTCGGTATGAGCCTGCCCAACAGCAGCGCCCAGCTCGCCGTCGGCAAAGAGAAACGCGAGGACTGCGAGCGCGCCGGCGCCGCCGTCATGGCCATGCTGAAAAAAGGCATCAAGCCCCGCGATATTCTCACGCGCAAGGCCTTCGAGAATTCCATCACCGTCTGCCTCGCCCTCGGAGGTTCCACCAATCTCATTCTCCACCTCCTCGCGATCGCCCACTCCGCCGAGGTCCCGCTCACCCTCGAAGACTTCAAGACCATCGGCGACCGCGTCCCCCTCCTCGCCGACGTGAAACCATTCGGCAAATACGGCATGGCCCACCTCATCCGCATCGGCGGCATCCGCCCGATGATGAAGATCCTCCTCGACCGCGGCCTGCTCCACGGCGATTGCCTCACCGTCACCGGCGAGACCATCGCGGAATCCCTCAAGGACGTGCAGCCTTACCCGTCCTACCCCGACCAGCAGGACGTTATCCGCCCTTGGGACAAACCGATCAAGGCCGATACCCACCTCCGCGTCCTCCACGGCAACCTCGCCCCCGGCGGCGCTGTCGGCAAAATCACCGGTAAGGAAGGCCTCTACTTCAAAGGCACCGCCAAAGTCTACGAAGGCGAAGAAGACGCGCTCCAAGGCGTCCTCCGTGGCGACGTCGTCAAAGGCAACGTCGTGGTGATCCGCAACGAGGGTCCCGTCGGCGGCCCAGGAATGAGAGAGATGCTTTCACCCACGAGCGCCATCGCCGGTCGCGGCCTCATCAAGGATGTGGCGCTCATCACCGATGGACGCTTCTCCGGCGGCTCGCACGGTTTCGATGTGGGCCACATCACGCCAGAGGCCGCAAAAGGCGGGCCACTCGCGATCGTCAAGAACGGCGACCTCATCGAAATCGATGCCGTGAAAAATACGATCAGCCTCCTCATCCCGGACGCCGACTACGCCGCCCGCATGGCCGCCTACACGCCGCTCCCCCCGAAAGAAACCCGCGGCGTCCTCGCCAAATACGCGAAACTCGTCAGCAGCGCCTCGGAGGGTGCCGTCACGGACAAGAACCTGTAGGTCGCGTCGCCAGACTCCGTGCGGCCTCCACGCTCGACTGTCGGAGCGGGTTCACCCCGCGATCCGCGATCCGCACCACGCGGCATAAAACCGCTCCTGTCGGATAGTCTGAAGACGCCCCGGAGGAGCGTCATCGTACGCGATTTGCGCCGAATTCACGTTCACCTCATGAGCGCGCGAGATGCCGTTCAGGCGATGCTCAAACCGCTTCGACCCGACGTCTCGCTTCACGAGGTAACCCGCGAGATCGCATTCATTGCGGGTATCCGCGAAGGCTTCGCTCAGCTCGACCACGGAGTAAGCAGGCCCATTGAGGAAATCGAAACGCGGATCCCAAAATGGGCAGGAACGTAATGCTTTAGCGCCGCGCGATTGAAGACGTGCAGGCGATTGTCCGCTCCATCGCCGTCGACCACGGTACCTCCCCCAAACCGCAAAACAGACCCGCACCGGCCGCACGTCCGGCCGTACTCGTACCGATTCCCAACGTGCCCGCTTTTTCAGGTCCGGTGCCCGCGCTCTCGCCCGCGCTTACGCGCCCATCCGCTTCGGTAACTCGAAGCCGGGACTGCGCGGGTCGGCGAGGAGCGCGTTAGCTTCGTTCGCGAACGCGCCGGTATGGCGCTCGGTCTTCGGGTCGAAGGTGAGCCACGGGCCGACTACATAATCGGTGCCGTCTTCCGGCACGCCGACGCCGTCGCGCATGATCGCGTGCAGCTTCATGAAGTGCTCATACGCGTCCTTGTTGTCGCCGAAGCGGCCGGCCTTGGCGTTGAACGGCACCTTCGTGCCGAGCCGGTAGGAGTTATTCATGAGGTGACCGAGCACCGAGCCGTAGTGGGCTTCCTCCACATTGCCGTTGGCCATTTCGGGTTTGCCAGCGCGGCAGGCCGCGATGAACGCACCCCAGTTGCCGCCGGGCGTCACCTTGCCGGGCTTGATCGTCAGTTTTTCTCCAGTCGTGCTGCCCTTCGCGAAATACTGATTGCGGATGATCTTACCGCCGTCCTCGAAGTAATACTCGTTCTCCACCTGATGGAGGTAGCCTTGGTAGTTCACATTGCGGACGTTGAAGAACGCGTGTTGCCCATTGGGATACTCCGCGAGCGCGAACATCGTGTTCGGCGTCTCGCCCTGGTCGTTCCACTTAAAGCGACCGCCGAGCGCCATCACGCGCGTCGGGCTGGTGAGCTTCGGGTCAAGCGCCCAGCGCGCGACGTCGAGCTGGTGCGTGCCTTGGTTGTTCATGTCGCCATTGCCGGTTTTCCAGAACCAGTGCCAGTTGTAGTGCACGAGATTCGGGTGGTAATTAGTCACCGCGGGGCCGCGCCAGAGATTCCAGTCGAGATGGCTTGGCGAGGCGGACGGCGCCTTCATGCCGATCGTATCGCGCGGCTTGCAGCAGTAGCCGTAGGAAATCTTCAGCTTGCCGAACGTGCCCGCTTGAATCGCCTCGTGCAGCCCGGCGATCTTCTCGTCGCTGCGGCGCTGCGTGCCGTGCTGGATCACGATGCCGTAGCGCTTCTGCGCTTCGACGGCCGCGCGGCCCTCGGCGACGTCGTGGCTCATCGGTTTCTCGACGTAAACATGTTTACCCGCCTGCGCGCCCCAGATCGTCATGAGCGAGTGCCAATGGTTGGGCGTCGCGATGGAGATCGCATCGAGAGTCGGATCTTCGAGCGCGCGCCGCAGGTCAGAGAGGCCCTTGGCGGCAAACTTTTGGCCGGCCTTCTTTTTCAGATCCGCCAGCGACCTCTCCAGCACCTGCTGGTCAGGATCGATGAGGTAGGCGATCTCGACGTTCTTTTGCTCGGACCAGCCGCTAATGTGACTCTTGCCGCGGCCATTCAGGCCGACGACAGCGATGCGGAGGCGATCGTTCGCGCCGATCGTTCTGGCATAGGAAGGGGTGCTGCGAGCGAGCAGGGCTGCGCCGGTGGCGAGGGCGGAGGTCTGGAGGAAGGAACGCCGTGTGAACATGGTCATGGGTGGAGAAGACTTAGGGGGCTGGGGAAATGAAAAGACGCAGGCGGAATCTGAACGATGCTCTTTTTGTGCGAATCGCCAACAGCGAAAGGGCGCGGCAGAAAAACGGGGCCCAGCTGGCAAGAAAACGGGATCAGAGAAGCTTTGCGGTTTGGGTTTGTTGCCAAAATCACGAACTTCAAGTCGTTCCGCCCATCTTTCCTCTTTCTCTTTATCTTTCTCATTCGTCAGGGCTCCGGCGCGGAGAGGCTTGTCGGCCGGAGAGAAAGATTAAGAGAAAGAGGAAAGAGAAAGATTACTGGGCGCGCGACCGACTTTGACGCACCTCGCGGAAACACCCGCATCTCGCCGAATCTTTGCTTGAGTCCCAAATTGGCCGGAGCAATACCATCCATACCCCGCTCCCCTTTCGACCAGCGCCTCCCACGGCGCAGTGAAGGGTGTTTCCCCACCACCCTTC